>VMBT01001144.1_pt1 | contig 14334 bp, 13 predicted proteins | sample 4404301 | NCBI WGS metagenome assembly VMBT01 (sample SAMN12238535, study PRJNA552566) | marine metagenome | isolation source: Coastal seawater | place: USA: coastal Georgia, Sapelo Island | collected 2008-08/2009-08
GTATCTTCATTTGGATCATCACTGCGAATGCCTGAGAGATACACTCTAAGATCGAATGCATTTTTCGCGATGTTACGTTGTTCTGCACGCAGACGTTCAGCAATATTTTCATCGTAATTTTCAAACAAGTCCATTGCGTCACGCAGCATATTTTCGATGCGGTTGCCTATATCAACCAATTCGCGTCGCACGCATGCAAATGCTCTTGCGGGCTCATTCTGTACGCTCAGATCAAGCACAGAGCGCATGCTAAGCTCTTCTGCATCCTGTTTTTCAGGTAACAAAATCGCAACAAAACCGGATGCAGGAGTGAGCAATATTATTCCGGCAAGAAGGACAGCAGCGTTGAAAACAAGGTGAAAGTTAAGCACTTTCAGTTGGGAAGTCGCACCAAATATATGGTTTATAATGTCAAATTCATGGATTAGGCCTAATGCAACGAGTGCGCCGCCTCCTCGTAACAGAAGATTTGCAAGAACAACTTTTCTAATGTTTATGTCAGATTTCAGTGTCAGAAAAACGGCGATGAATGAACCACCTAGGTTCGCGCCGAGTGTCATGGCAAAGGCTGCGTTCAGCGGCAAAACCCCATTTGCTGCTAAAGTTGCGAAAAGTAAGACAGCAGCAATGCTTGAATGCATCATCCAGGCAAGGAAGGCTGCCAACACAAAGCCGGTGAGAAGATCATCGGAAAGATATATGAATATATTTTTTATGGCTGCATTATTGGCCAAGGGCGCACTTGCTTCACTGATCATACCAAGGGAAACAAAGATCAATGAAAGCCCAATAAGAATACGCCCAATTTGCCTCAGAACTCTACGGTTGGTCCTCATGAAAAAAAAGACGCCGCTTAGCAAGAGAAGTGGTGTCAACAACGATATTCTTGAAGACAGTATTTGAACGACTATTGCAGAGCCAAGGTCTGCACCCAAAATGATAGCCAGACCCATTGAAACACTCATGGCGCTGGCTGGCATGAAACTGGCGAGCAACAAAGCAACTGCTGTGGAACTTTGCAGCATTATGGAAATTCCAACGCCAGTCATTGCCGCGGTTAGTCTGTTTCCAGTCGTTAGCTTAAGCCATTGACGCATTTGACTGCTAAATGCGCGCTCAAAACTGGTGCGCACCAAACGTACAGCCCAAATCAAAAGCGCTGCTGCTGCGGCAAGGTTTAAGATGATGACGATCGGCGAGTTTTCCAAGTCATGTACCTCAAAACGGGAAAGGACCATCAGCATTTTCAAGAGATAGGGCGCTCCAGACAATTGTGTCTTCTGTGTCAATTACCGCACAGCCCGTTGACCCCTTCCAAAAGCCTATCGGCGCATCCAACCGCCGATCAAGAGCAAAATTGCTACAAATCGATGGCGCTGTAGCAACCGCATGGCCCCCTAATCTACCGAAATGAATACCGTGCACATGCCCGGAAATCACTATGATTTCATTTTCAATATTTTGAATTGCTTCCATTAGGGCGGATGAATTTTCCAGACCAATTGCATCCATGAAACGGATACCTGTTTTTATCGGTGGATGATGAAGCATAATGATAACGGGCTCTGAACCTATGGTCTGCAACGCGCGTGCCACCCTGTCTATGCTTTCAAGTCGCAGTTGGCCTCTGCTTTGTCCCTCAACGAGTGTATCTAGCCCTATTACAACGGTGTTACCTATCTTGCGGACCCACTCAATTAAACCTGACCCCGGCATGTCGCAAATATCTGAGAACGCCGTGCGCATCTGTTCTCGAAGGTCGTGATTTCCCGGGACTATAAACATGGGCAAGCCAAGTCGAGAAAGTTGTTCTTTCAAAAATGAATAGCTGTCAGCGCTGCCGTCATCGCTTAAGTCACCAGATATTAAAACGGCGTCAATAGGAGCGAGCGCATCGTTCAGCGAAATGAGCCGATCGATCGCTGCTTTTAAAATGTTGCGCGTGTCAAGCACATTTGAGGCGCGCGCACCTTCTTTGACAATATGCAGATCTGTGAGTTGTAGAAATCTTGCCATTTTATCACTTGATCCCAGTTCGTAAAAACGCCTGTACAAATTGCCTTTGAAAAATAAGAAATGCAATCAGTAGAGGCGCCACCGACATCATAGTAGCCGCAGAGATAACACTTATATCCACACCATTTTCAGGGGCACCAAAGATAGAAAGCCCCACTGTAAGTGGCCTCGTATCTGGTGAATTGGTGACAATCAGCGGCCAAAGAAAATTATTCCAATGGGTTGAAACTGAAACAAGGGCGTAGGCCAAATAAGTTGGACGTGCCAGTGGCACATAGACGCGCCATAATATGCCGATCCAACTGCAACCCTCAATCCTTGCGGCTTCATGAAGCTCTATTGGGATACCCTTGAAGGCTTGACGCATCAAAAAGATACCAAATGCTGAGGCCATATACGGCATTCCTACGCCCAGAATTGTATCAAAAAGGCCAAGGCGTGACACCATAGCGTAATTTTCGACTATGAGGACTTCGGGAAGAATGAACAGCTGCATGAGCACAAGTATAAAAACAAAATCTCTTCCCGGAAATCGGATTTGCGCAAATGCAAAGCCGGCCAATGTGGTGACAAAGAACTGACCCAATAAAATGACGGTGACTAATAAAAACGTATTTATGAAGTATTTCAGCCAAGGTGCACCGACCCATGCTGATTGAAAATTGGCTAGTGTCCAAGGTGATGAAATATTGAAATTAACGGCGTCAGACGTGCTATGAAACGCCGCCCAAAAAGCGAATATCAGTGGTGACACCCATATAATTGCAAGTATGATCGCCCCCAAAGCTTCAACATATTTCGAAAGCGGCTTCATTGATAGTGAGTCCGTTTATCAAGTATTGTAAACTTGATCCCTGCTACGATACCCAACACTGCAAGAATAATAATGGTCAGTGCCGCTGCATGGGGAGCATCAAAAAAGGCAAATGCCATTTCCCAAATATAGTAAAGGATCAGCTTTGAGGCGTCATTAGGGCCGCCCTTCGTTAAAATAAACAGGTGGTCAATAAGTTTGACTGAGTTGATTAAGGCATTCACCATTATGAACAACGTGGTTGGCATGAGCAGCGGTATGACAATCCTGCGAGTATAGGTCCAACGACTACAGCCTTCGATGTCTGCAGCCTCTTTGAGATCTTCGGGGATCGTTTGAAGGGCTGCTAGGTAAAAGATCATGAAAAAACCGGCCTCTTTCCAGATGGTTACGATGATTACCGCCCAAAGAGCCGTCTGAGGTTGGCCAAGCCAGTTAATGCTTGGCAAACCAAAAAAACCACCGATCTGGTCCAAGACGCCAAGACCGGGTGTGTAAAAGAAAAGCCAAAGATTTGCAGCAGCAATCATAGGGAGAACGGTTGGCGTAAAATAAGCAGTTCGAACAAAGCCACGCGCTGGAATTTTTGAATTTGCCCAAAGTGCCATCGCGAGAGCAATGGCAATCGATATCGGAATGGTTGCCAAGGCATAGGTCAGATTATTTGTCACAACTTTCCAGAAAGTCGGATCAGCAAAGAGATCCGTGTAATTTTCAAACCCTTTAAATTCGCTTGGGCGGCGGCGGGTTTGGCGGCTAAAAAGACTGGACCAGAACGTCGCAAGAGTTGGATAGAACGCAAAAGTTGTCAGCAAAATGGCTGCCGGAGACAACATGATCCAACCATAAATTGCCTGCCTGCGGCGTTCATTGACAACGTGATCTGACATTTTGGATGCTTTTGCGCTCTGAAAAGTTTAGCGCCCAGATAACTGGGCGCTTACAATCTTTTATTGGTAGTCGCGTAGCAGTCGCACAGCTGACGCTTGTGCTTCTGCCAAAGCATCAGCCGGTGATTTGGTACCAGTGAGTGCAGCTTGAATAGCGTTGTTTAAGCCTTCACGCACGCGTGCAGTCTCAAATGTCGAAAATTCAGCCACAGCATTTTCAAGCTGATTGCGGGCGACCAGAGCAGGAGGAAACTCCTTTGTGTATTTTTTGAGTGCCTCGGTTTCATAGGCTGCAGGTGACACCCCCATGTAACCAGTCCCAATCGACCAGGCTGCGGCCTGTTCAGGCGATGTCATGAATTCAATGAGCTTGAGTGCAGCTGCTTTTTCCTCAGCGGATGTATCTTTGAAAACATAAAAGTTGCCACCGCCAGTGGGTGAACCTTTGCGTACATTCGCAGGTAATTCAGCAACACCGAAATCAAAGCTGGCATTGTTTTTGACGGCTGTAAGGTTACCAGTGGAGTGCCACATCATAGCCGTTTGCCCCTCAAGGAAAGCTTGGCGCAGTGTGCCCCATTCCACGGTGCCGGTGGGCATGATGCCGTGCTCTTGGCTCAGCGATTTCCAAAACTCAAGTGTTTCAATGACTTTGGGATCATCAAAATATGTGGTCAATCCATCATTTGACATGACTTCTTTACCGTTTTGGATCGCCAAGGCTTGGAACATCCAGTAGGGATACCCGGTTGAAGGGATCATAAGACCATAGGCTCCGTCCTTTGTTAAAGCCTTTCCCATTGAGATCATTTCATCCCATGTTGTGGGCGGCGCATCTGGATCCAACCCTGCCGCCTTAAACATATCTTTGTTATAATACGCAACAATGGTGGAGCGCTGGAACGGAATGCCCCAAGTCTTTCCCTCAATATTTCCATTAGCCATCAGGGCCGGATAAAAGCTGTCAAGCCAGCCAGCGTCTACGCCATCAATGTCATCGAAGGCCACTACGATATCTTGCTCTATAAGGTCATAGGCGTCGATCGAGAACATAACAGCCAATTGCGCAGGTTCCCCTGAAGCCAAAGCAGACAAGGCGCGAACACGCGTGTCGTCGTAGTTACCTGAATAAATGGCGTTGACTTTGATATCTGGGTTTGCAGCTTCAAAGTCGGCCACGATGCCATCGACGACCTGTGTCAATGCGCCCCCAACTGCAATTGGATAGTACATTGTCAATTCTGTCTCTGCGACCGCAGGTGCAGCGACGGCTGTCGCCGTGATGGCGGCTAGTCCAATGTGTCTGAATGCTTTCATTTGTTTCCTCCCTAAATGTGCATCAGTCTTGTGGTGCCGGATCTCCGGCTTCTTGTGCGAGCCGCTGGCCCGCAGTGTCAAAAAAATGTAAATCTTTATTGAGAAAGCTGATCTCTATACTATCCCCTGCCGATATATTTTGTAGCCCGGGCATTTTGACTGTTAGGCCGGTGGTACCCGGGCAGTTCAGGCCAACAAAGGTTTCTGACCCTAGAAACTCACATTCTGATACGCTGCAGATCAGGCGGCCTTGACCCGGCTGTGCGACCGAAATATTTTCTGCCCGTAGACCTATATGGGCAACATTTTCGCTCTCGAATATTAGATCGGCATCGATTAACGCCATAGGCGGCGCACCAACAAATTCTGCCACAAAGGTATTGGCGGGCTGATAATACAGTTCCTGGGGGCTGCCCGTTTGTTGAATTTCGCCGTCTTTCATTAAGACGACAATATCCGCCATGCTCATTGCTTCCGTCTGGTCATGCGTCACATAGACCACTGTTATTCCCAGATCGACTTGCAACTTCTTTATATCTTTACGAACAGCGGCGCGCAGTTTTGCGTCGAGATTAGATAAGGGTTCGTCCATGAGACAAAGCGGTTGGTTCGCCACAATCGCACGCGCCAAGGCGACCCTTTGTCGTTGACCACCGGAAAGTTCCCCTGGCTTGCGATCTTCGTAGCCAAGCAATCCTGTGATTTCTAATGCTTTTCGCAACTTTTCGGAGCGTTCATTTGCATTTACTTTACGCACCTTTAGGCCAAAGATCACGTTCTCAGCGACATTCAAATGAGGAAAAAGTGCATAAGACTGAAAAACCATAGACAGGTTTCGTTCAGATGGGGCCGCATATGTAACATCTTTGCCGTCGATAGTGATATGCCCTTCATCTGCCAACTCTAGGCCTGATAGTAGGCGCAAGGTTGTGGATTTTCCGCAACCTGATGGACCTAGAAGCGCGACAAATGACCCGCGCGGAATTGAAAGTGATATGTCCTTTACCCCAAGTTGACCATTCCATCGTTTGGCAACCTTGTCGATCTTGACAAAAGGGATGTCTGCGCTCATCTGTGCGTCTCCGCGTATTCTATAATGTCTCCAAGCGGTTCTAAAAGTTGCAAGAATGGCGCTTCTGGTGGTCGGTCAATCACCACGCGATCTACATCGTTCAATGTACCACCAAATGCCGGTGCCATCCGTCCAAATTTACTTTGGTCTAGAACGAGTATGGAGGTTTGGGCATTGCGCAGCATCTGCTGCCGCGCGCGCACCTCGGCAGGATGGAAATCCAAAAGTCCGCCATCTTCTGCAATCCCGGCGACACCAAAAATTGCGAATTCGGCTCTGAACCTTTCGAAAAAGCTAACGGAACCCTCGCCGATGAAATCACGATCGGGCAAGCGCAGCTCTCCGCCTGGAAGAAGGATGCGATTTGACGCTTCCTCACTGAGCACCATAGCGACACCCAGATTATTTGTTATAACAGTCAATTCTTGGCGACACAAAAGTGCTCTTGCCACTTCGAGCGGAGTAGAGCCGATCGACAAAAAAACCGTCGAACCACTTGGAATCATACCTGCAACGACGTTGGCAATAGACTTTTTTCCCCGCACATTTGTACCAGCACGTTGATCAAAAGGGGTATTTAACAATTCTGGCGATAGCTCAATACGCCCATGAACACGGCGTAACTCATGATTTTCGCAAAGTATTTCTAAATCCCGACGTATTGTCTGTGTGGAAACCCCTAAGATTTCAGCTAAAGGGCTTACACTGACGCTGCCACGTTCCTGAACAAGTTGCACGATGTGATCACGTCGGATGATTTTTTTTGATGCCATCGATTCCCTAAAGTTTTCATTTAACTATATATGGGAAAAACAACAAAACAACAAAAATTATACAAATATATCTAATTTTTGATTTATTTTCATCATTTTAGTCCAAAATAAGATATTATTTTCATTTTAAATGTTGTTTTGTTGTTTTGGGTTTTTTCCCCAATCTGCTTGATTATCATATGAGCATCTCTCATTGATTATGCGGGGAGCTCAGAGGAAGTTGATAATCATGGATGACAAAGAGCAAATTTTTGAACGTTACGAAGCCTTGAGGCATAGACTTCCAAATGCTGACTTTGCTCAGCAAGCGCACAAGGTGCAGTCTTTGCTCGATATTACAGATGGCATTGACGCCTTTGTATTTGATGCATTTGGCGTTTTGAATATTGGAGAAAATCCAATTCCAGGTGCGGGTGATCGATTGGATCAGCTTCGATTGGCGGGAAAGCAAATCCGCATTCTGTCGAATGCGGCCAGCTATAATCATGAACGTGCAACTGAGAAATTTCACAAACTTGGTATTAACATTAATCCTGAAGAAGTCATTACAAGTCGCACATCAGCGATCCAAGGTCTTGCTCCGATAATATGGGGCTGTATCGCCGCTCCATCCGATGACCTTTGTGACATACCAGCGGAAACTTTGCGCCTTGGGGATGACAAGGCAGATTATGATCGTGTTGGTGGAATTTTGTTCCTGTCAACGGAAACCTGGAATGAAACGCGTCAAGCAATATTGAGCGAAAGCCTATTGCAGAACAATCGTCCCGTGAGGATTGCCAACGCTGACATTGCAGCCCCGCGTGGTCTTGAGTTTTCTCTTGAGCCGGGTCAATTCGGCCATTCCCTAGTTGATCTTGGTCTTCCGGATGTCCGTTTTTTCGGAAAACCGTTTCCTGAAGTATTTGATATGGTGAACGAAAGTCTTGCGGTAATTGATCCAAAACGGATCGTGATGTGTGGTGATACGCTTCATACAGATATACTTGGGGCAATGGCATATGGCTGGAAGGCAGTTCTGGTTGAGCGGGATGGGATGTTCTGCGGCGCAAATGCTGCCGATTTTATCAAACGGTCCGCTATTGTTCCCACGTGGAGAGTTGATCGCATTTGATTTGGATCCAAATGGCGAGCCAAGGGGCCGCTCAATCATGTTGGTAAAATGGTTCCAAACTTTCTTCAAACATTTGCATGAACTCCAAAGCGACCAGAGAAGGTCTTTTTAACACAGGTCTTAAGAGAGTTAGTCGATGCGGAATTTTAGGAAAAAACGGACGATAGTCTAATCCCGCATTTACATACTTAAAGGCGTCAAGTTCACTTAAGACGGAAACGCCAAGCCCTTTACTTACCAATTCGCATGCGGAAGTGAATTGGCGTACCTCGATACTTGATTTGAGTTCAATTTGTGCACGTTGAAAAGCTTCCGAAAGGCTCTGAAAGAAAACACTATCTTTGCGGGAATGAATAAGTTTTTCATGTGCCAGATCAGATGGTGTTATTTCATTCAGATTAGCCAGAGAGTGTGCTTTTGGGAAAACACATACGGTTCTGATGTTAATTTCTTTTCGTTCAACTGATGGATGCCCTGAAAAGCCGTCGGTTATTCCAAAGTCATATTGTTGGCCTATCATCCATTCTAAAATTCTTTCCGGACGATCAGGTTCAATAGTCATAGTAACGTCGGGTCGCTCTTTCATAAATTCAGCAACTACGTTCGGAAGGTGGTTGGTTGCAAATCCAGGTAAACATGCAATTTTGAGGTGTCCAGCTTTACGTTCATTGATTTCGGAACTGGTATGCTGAATGTTCTTCATTAGCTCCAATACACGTTCAATATCAGGATATAGTAGCAAGATTTCCTGTGTTGGTTTGAGTTGTCCATCACGTTTGGAAAATAAATTGAATTCAAAATTCTTTGATAGATCTGAGATCAGCCGGCTCATCGCCGGCTGACTGACGCCTAACGCTCTCGCTGCTCCGGAGATTGAACCTGTTGAGATTACTGCACTGAGAGCCTCTAACTGTCTTATTCTTAACATGTCTCACCATATTACTTTTTACATCAAAAAATATAACACAACCTTATATTAATGCCATAAAAATATATCTTGAATTATATAAAACTCGGCGTAATCTACTAAAACTCAAAGTCTCGAAGACTCAACTGATAATTGATTAAGCATCAAAAGATGCAGGGAGGAAAAATGAATAAAAATATATTAGCTGGACTTGCAGTTTCGACATGTCTTTCGCCTCTAATGGCAATGGCTCAAACAGAAGTACATTTTTGGCATGCATTTACGGGTAGGCTCGGCGAATTGGTTGCCGCACAAGTCGAGGAATTCAACGCAAGCCAAAATGATTATACGGTAATCCAAACTCACAAAGGTAACTACTCTGAAACTTTGAACGCAGGTATTGCGGCATTTCGCGCGAAGGAACAGCCCCATATTTTGATGGTGTTTGAGGTCGGTACAGCCACAATGATGGCAGCAAAAGGAGCCGTTAAACCTGTTTATGAAGTGATGGCGGAAAGTGGTGCGAATTTCGATCCTGAGGCATACATAGGATCTGTTAAGGGGTACTACACGTCAACGGACGGCGAAATGCTGTCTCTACCATTCAATTCTTCCACACCCGTACTTTGGGTGAATCGTGATGCCATGTCAGCTGCTGGAGTAAATCCAGATACTGATATGTCGACTTGGGAGCAAGTAGGTGACGTGCTGGATCAATTGAAAGCTGGTGGCGAAGATTGCCCTCTGGTCACGGCTTGGCAAAGTTGGATTCACTTGGAAAATTTCTCCGCTTATCATAATGTACCATTCGCATCGAAGGACAATGGTTTTGCTGGACTTGATACTGAACTTATGCTGAATGGTCCTGCACAAGTTGCTCATTTGTCTGCGATGGGAAATTGGGCAAAAGATGGAAAATTCATCTACACTGGTCGTCGAAATGAAGGTGGAGCAAACTTCCGTTCTGGTGAGTGTGCGTTATTTACAGAGAGCTCAGCAGGCTATGCCGGCATTAGTCGTGAAGCCGAGTTCGATTTTGAAGTTAGACCACTTCCATATTGGAAGGCCGTTGCTTCTGAACCACAGAATACAATCATTGGCGGTGCATCCCTTTGGGTAATGCAAGGACACGAGAGTGATGAATATAAAGGTGTTGGAGAGTTTTTATCTTTCCTTTCAACTTCAGACGTACAGGCAGCCTGGCACCAAAATACAGGATATTTGCCTATTACCGCTGAAGCTGGTGAAGCGACGCGTGCATCCGGTTTCTACGAAGAAAATCCTGGAACGGATATCGCTGTAATTCAGATGACAGCTAAGCAGCCAACGGCTAACTCGAAGGGCCTAAGATTAGGTTCTTTTGATCAGATCCGTGGGATCATTGATGAAGAGTTAGAGGCTATTTGGTCAGGTGATAAATCTGCTCAAGAGGCTATGGATAGTGCAAAAGAACGAGGTGATAAATTACTACGTCGCTTCGAATCTGCTAATAAATAAAGCTAACCAGTAACTGGCGGGTTAAGATAACTCGCCAGTTAACTTTAGGTATTAAATAATGGAAAAGCGGGTAATCTTTCGCGGTTGGTTGCTGCCAATCTGCTTAGTCGCACCTCAACTTATTATCTCAATTATTTTTTTCTTTTACCCAGCTGCTCAAGCTGTCTGGCAGTCATTATTCATCCCAGATCCTTTTGGTCTTTCATCTCAATATGTCGGATTGGGTAACTTTGAATACCTGCTGGGCGACAAATATTATCGTGCATCGTTTTTAACAACAGCGGTATTTTCAGTTTTAGTAACATTTTGTTCAATGATACCCGCTTTGTTGCTCGCCGTATGCGCTGACCGATTAATTAAAAGCTCAGGTATATATAGTACGCTCTTGATATGGCCATATGCTGTCGCCCCCGCGGTTGCTGGTGTGCTGTGGATGTTTATGTTTAACACAAGAGTTGGCATTGTTTCTTGGTATCTTGGCCAGCTGGGATATGATTGGAACCACGTTTTGAATGATGGTGAAGCTATGGGTTTGGTTGTCATAGCTTCGGCCTGGGGACGCATAAGTTATAATTTCTTATTTTTCTTTGCCGCGTTACAGTCAGTTCCAAAGTCGTTAATTGAAGCGAGTGCTATTGATGGTGCACATTTCTGGCGTCGATTTTTTGATATTGTGCTCCCTCTCATTACCCCAACGGCTTTTTTCCTCTTAGTTGTAAATGTTGTTTATTCATTTTTTGAAACTTTTGGTGTTATTCACACCATTACTGCAGGGGGTCCTCAACAAGCTACGACTATATTAGTCTACAAGGTTTTTTCAGACGGGTTTGTTGGACAAGATCTTGGCTCTTCTTCGGCACAATCCGTAATTCTATTAGTAGTGGTAGGTCTACTGACCGTCATACAATTTAAATACATAGAAAAGCGAGTGCACTACTGATGGCTTTTGGTAATGGTATTGTTCAGAAAACAGGGTCACATTTGTGGCTAACACATCTGTTCATGATCCTTGGCGTACTTATTATATTTTTTCCGATTTGGTTAGCCTTCGTCGCATCGACTGTAACGCAGCCAGAAATTGTATCCCCGCCTATGCCAATCTTGCCTGGTGATCAATTTATAGACAACTATAAGGCAGCACTTTTTGCGGGAGTGAATGTTCCAGTGGCAAAAATGTTGTTTAATAGTTTTGTAATGGCCATGGGTATTGCCGTTGGGAAAATTACAATCTCGCTGCTTTCAGCGTTCGCGATTGTGTATTTCAGATTTCCAGGCAGGCAGGTATTTTTCTGGCTAATTTTCATTACGCTTATGCTTCCAGTCGAAGTTCGTATTGTACCAACTTTTGAAGTCATTGCGAGCTTTGGACTTTTGAATAGCTATTCAGGATTGATCTTACCACTTATTGCTTCAGCAACTGCTACTTTCTTATTTCGGCAGTTTTTTATGACAATTCCGGATGAACTTGCTGAAGCTGCGAGAGTCGATGGAGCTAAACCTATGAGGTTTTTTATCGATATTGTTCTTCCTATGAGTCGCACCAATATCGCTGCACTCTTTGTTATTTTATTCATTTACGGTTGGAATCAATACTTATGGCCTTTGCTCATCACTACAGACCCCGAAATGAATACGATTGTGATGGGTATTAAACAAATGTTCCCTTCTGGCGACGATGTTGCCGAATGGCCTGTGATCATGGCCACATCAATATTGGCCATGATACCTCCAGTTATAGTGGTTATATCAATGCAGAAACTTTTTGTACGTGGACTTATGGATAGCGAGAAGTGAAATGGGAAATGTAGTTCTCAATTGTGTCAAAAAGAGCTTTGGTTCGACAGAAGTAATCCACGGGATCACTATCGATATCAAAGATGGCGAATTTATCGTTATTGTGGGTCCGTCGGGATGTGGAAAATCCACATTGTTAAGGATGGTTGCTGGCTTAGAAGTAATTTCTTCTGGTGAGGTACAGATCGCTGGAAAAGTAGTGAACGATAAGGAGCCAATGGATCGCAACATTGCGATGGTATTCCAAAATTATGCACTGTACCCGCACATGACGGTAAAACAAAATATGGGGTATAGTCTAAAACTTGCCGGACATTCAAAATCTGAAATTGAACGGAAGGTCAGTGCTACAGCAGATCTACTGCAATTGAGTGAACTTCTTGAAAGGAAGCCGCGTCAGTTATCCGGTGGACAAAGGCAACGTGTTGCGATGGGGCGAGCAATTGTGAGAGAACCATCGGTTTTTTTATTTGATGAGCCGTTATCAAATTTGGACGCTAAGCTGAGAGTGCAGATGCGTTTAGAAATACGACAACTCCAACGGCAGCTCGGCATCACGTCTTTGTATGTCACTCATGATCAAGTTGAAGCGATGACTATGGCTGATCGTATGATAGTTATGAACAATGGAAGTGCGGAACAGATAGGCACTCCATTAGAAGTCTATCAAAAACCTGAAACACTATTCGCAGCACAATTCATTGGTAGTCCGGCGATGAATATTTTTGATGCTGAAATTCAGAATGGATGTCTAATATTAAATGGTTTAGCGTTGACTGAAGTGTCGTTGCCAGATGGCAAAGTGGCACTTGGAATTCGCCCAGAGCATCTTGTCCCATCTGCAAGTGGACCTATCAAGGTATCACTCAACAATGCAGAACCCTTGGGCGCCAACACTTTGCTCTACGGAAACATTAATTCATCTAATGAGGACATCACGATAAGTATGCCTGGTGTGCACGAGATTTCGGAAAATGAGGGAGATAAATCCTTTGTAGTAGAGAAAGCCAACATACACCTGTTTTGTCCTTCAAGCGGTCGACGGCTATGAAAAAACATTCATATCGCGCAGTAGAAGCATTTAGGGGGGCAGATAAGACAATCCGCATAGTGGGACACCGAGGTGCGCGAGGTGTTTTTCCTGAAAATACGATGATTGGCTTCAAATCTACGATTGAAATGGGCGTTAATCTATTGGAGTTCGATGTAGTTTTATGTGCTGATGGCGTCCCGGTAATAACGCATAATCATGCGTTGCATGTACCCACTTTTAAACATGTTGGGGGGGACTTTATAGATCATGAGCCTAAAGTTTTGGATTTAACTTGGTCCCAATTGCAATGTTTCGAAGTGGGACGTTTAGATAGCAGCACACAATATGGTCAGAGATTTCCGGATCAGCTGCAATTTGCTGGAATAAAGGTGCCAAAGTTAGATGAACTTTTGGGTCATGTTGCGAATTTGAGTGAAAATAACGTTTATTTAATGCTGGAAATAAAATCTGATCCTAATCATGTAAATAACGATATCTTTCGTAAGAAGTTGGTGAGTGAAGTCACTAAACGAGTTCGACACTTTGATCTAATTAATCAGACACTTTTACATAGCTTTGATTGGCGAATTTTAGAAGAATGTAAATCTTCAGCCCCAGATTTCCCGACCTCGTTTTTGACCCAAATAAATCACAACCCTGCTGACGTGGGAGAAGATTCATCGCTTTCTGTAGGTCCAAATATAAAAAATTACGGAGACCACATTCCAGATAAAGTTTTCGAAAAAGGTGGATCGCTCTGGTGTCCTAATGTGCAAGATATTACTCCTACCGGTCTTAGAAGAGCAAAAAACCTAGGCTTAGTAACTGCTGTCTGGACTGTGAATACTGTGGAAGAAATAGATCGTATGATTGAATACGGTGTGGACGCAATCGTTACGGATTATCCAGGTCGGGTCCAACAAAGGCTAGCCGTTAATGGATATAATTGGCAGTGAATAATACATTAAATATCGTAAAGGCCTTCTACGCAAATAAGCACATTTAGGACCGCTTTTAGGACCACTTCCATATTTTTGACAACTTCTTACCATCTATAATTAAATGATATTTTAGAAAAGTATGGTTGCGCCCCCGGGCACCACTTTC
>VMBT01001155.1_pt1 | contig 14269 bp, 8 predicted proteins | sample 4404301 | NCBI WGS metagenome assembly VMBT01 (sample SAMN12238535, study PRJNA552566) | marine metagenome | isolation source: Coastal seawater | place: USA: coastal Georgia, Sapelo Island | collected 2008-08/2009-08
CCCAACCAAGGCAACCAAAAATTGAGCTAGATCCTTCCAAAACGATTCTTCCCCTTGCTTCAAAAGTCTTATTACCCATTACAACAGTGAACATCAAGACCTTGGAAGTTGATCTGCTAAGGATTGATGAGAGAAGTGTTTCTAATCTCGGGTATTTGTATGAGGGCCTTAGCAACTATGGTTTGGATTACATTAAAGACTGGAAAGGTGAATCCCTAGGAAAATTCTCGTTAAGTATAGATTCCAAAGAAAATGAAGAGAATTCACTCCAATTAGACTTTGCAAAGCAATTTAGTGAGATCCCACCTGGGATTTATGTCGCTGTTTTTGACTCTCCTGAACTCAGACTGGCTGGATGGGAAACTCGTCCAACACAGTGGTTTCAACGAACAAATCTAGGAATCAATTCATATTCAGGAATTCAACAGACAACAGTAGAGATACGAAATTTTTCTGATCTTCATCCAGTTCGTCTTGCTGAGGTTGAAGTCATTGCGAAAAACAACAGGTTATTATTCAAAGGAGAAACAGATGATAACGGCCAGGTTGTAATTCCAAACAGTTTTCTCAGAGGTGAAAAGGGGAATAGTCCTGCTTTTCTGTTGGCAAGATCGCCCAAGCATGGCCTTTCGCTAATTGAATTTAGCGATTTAAAGAAAAAACCCCGCTTTTTGATCCGTGGTCGAAAACAAGAAATTGAACAGGATCTTTATCTGACCACCGATCGTGATTGGTATCGGAATGGTGAAGAAGTTCACTTTGTTGTGGTAGGCAGAGATTTGAAGCTCAAACCTCTACCAGAGTATCAACTGAATGCTAACTTGGTGAATCCCCAAGGAGAACTTAGTGAAAAGGTCAGCTTAAAACTTGATGAGTTTGGGGTGGCAAAAGGGGAATTCTTTATTTCTAACTCAGCTCTTCATGGACCTTGGACCCTAGAGATCAAGAACAAATCAGGGCAAACACTCGCAACCCAAAAAGTGGCTGTCCGAGATCTAGTTCCATTGACTCTGGAGACAGCAATCAGCACGGATAATGAGAGTTGGAGGGCCGGAGAAGGAAACAGATTCGAAATTCAAAGTAATTACTACTCAGGTGGACAAGCCTCTTTGATGAGTGGGGATTACAGAGGTTATCTGAAAGCCTTGAATCAGCATGAATCAGCTGAGCTAAAAGATTTTTATTTTGGAAATCCAAAAGCTGAGAATCGGACCTATGAAATTGAATCAAAGAATTTTCAACTGAACTCAGAAGGAATCTTCTTTGGAAACTACAAAGTAGATGACTTAAGTGGCAATCCTCAGGGGTTGTACGAACTTGATTTGAGAGTGAACGTACAGGACTTGGGAGGTAGACCCAATCCAAAGAATATTACGATTCCAATCGATACTCATTCTGCTTATCTAGGCGTTAGACCGAATTTTCAGCAGAGCTTAGCAACAGGAATTTCTCCTCAATTTGAACTGGTGCGAGTTAACCGATCCGGTGGTCTTCTACCCCTGCTGGACCTAGACTACAAACTCTCCCGAATCGAATATTCCTACGACTGGTATTACAATAATGGATGGCGATGGAATAGATCCAGAGCAGCGGAAAGGAGCATTAAATTTGGGAGATCGCAATCAGGCCAAATTAATGACTTACCGCAATTGGATTGGGGAAACTACGAATTGAGTGTGTCGGATATTTCAGGATTCGTCACAACTTATGAATTCTCAGTCGGTTGGGGTGCAGACGGCCAGTCCACAGCAGATCCTGAGGAAGTTGTACTTAGTACAGAACTGGGCCCGAATGGGGAATACAGCCTGCGTTTCGAAGCTCCGTTTGCTGGATTGGGAACTATTCTTCTTGCAAACGGTGATCTGATAGATTCTTCAGAAGTAGCGGTTAAAGGCGGCCGTAATGAATTTAAATTTACAGCTCCTGAGGGATTAGAACCAGGATTTCATGTGCTCCTGAATCTGAGACGTCCCGTTGAGCAAGGAACGGAGCATCTTCCTCAAATCGCCTTGGGTTCAACCTGGGTGGAAGTACTTAGTGCTGATCGTAGAATTGAAATGACGATGAAAATCCCAGATCAAATTACATCTGATCAGGATTTAGCTGTCCTGATTCAGGCAGATGTAGAGGAAGCGTCCGTTGTTCTATTTGCGGTTGATGAAGGAATCCATGCAATTAATGATTTTCAAAACAAAGATTTGCTCAAGCAGTTTTTTGGTGAGCGACAACTTGCTTTAGGGATTTTGGGAAACTACGGTCAACTGATCAAGCAGGATCCCACTCTTCCCAAATATTCTGTTGGTGGAGATGGAAATAGCTTCCAAACAGCTCGGAGTATTCGAAAATCAGATTTCTTCAAAACAATCTCATTGTCATCACCTGTGCTCAAATTGAAGAATGGTCAGGCCTTCTATTCATTTCCTGTTTCAGGCTTCGAAGGCCGAATTCGCATTGTGGGCCTCCTAATTGGTGAACATGGTCTTGGAATGGAGACTGGTCAAGTAAAGGTGACGGACCCTGTTTCCTTAGAGACGTCCCTACCACGCTTTCTTGGTGTTGGTGATCAATTGAAGGGAAAAATTGGATTGAGAGCAAAGCAAAATATTCCGTCATTAAATCTACGCATAATGGCTGGCAGTCAGCAAAATGATAGCGAACTTTCGATACAACAGGGAAAAGTCTTCAAGACCGACCTTCAACTTTCGATGCAGCAAGTTGGCACCTTACCTGTTCGAATTGAATTGGAATATGAGGATCGGACCATCCAAAGAAACTTTGAGCTGGTATCTCGACTTACATCCTATCCACAAAATGAACTCAGAAGTGTCTCTTTGACAAACAAGCTCGATTTAAGCAGTAATTCTCGTTTGATTCCACCTTTGCAAATTCCTGAAATCGATTGGAGTCAACCTGAGAGTATAGGAATAACAACCACAGTAAGCTTGCATCCAGGAGCCGGTATTTCAATGTTGCTTGCTGCCTTGGATCGATACCCATACGGTTGTTTGGAGCAGCTGTCCAGTGTGACGAGAGGATTGGTCTATCGAGAAAAACTTCAAAAAAGTAACGATAGTCAGCATACGAATGAAAAAATCAAAGTTGGGATTGAGAGAATCCTAGCTCTTCAGCGGCCAGATGGAGCGTTTGGGTATTGGTCACAGTTTGGAGAAGTTCGGGAAGAATTCCAGCCATATGTCCTCGAGACCCTATTGCTAGCCTTGCCTTATCTGGCAAATCCCCAACAAACTCAACAAGCTGTTAGCAAAGGGCTAGAACGACTTTCTCAACAGAACTCTCAAAAATTAACAACAAAACTACAGTCGCTAGGACTCCTGCATCTTGCAGGCTACGAGGTTAAGAGCCGCATTCGTTATGCAATTGATCAAGAATTGGGAAAGGGGCTAAATGAACTCTTGAACCAAAAAAGTCTTCTCCAGCAAGAAGTGTTGGAGCGGCTAGGACTTGGCTACTGGTTAGCCTCAATTCTAGAAGACAAAATGCGTCAAGCCCAGATTCTCTTGTTGCTTGAGCAGACCTGGCCCCAATCTGACGCAGTTAAGGTGGGTTTGAGCATTCATCAGGGTCAGAGGGGTTGGCAAAAATCACATGAACTCTATGTTGGAAGGCTGGCGAATCGTCATGTGGCTACTCCACAAGCCAGTGTTTATTTGAGTCAACTGCCTGCAAAAGACCTGTCACCACTTATTCAATTGTTAATGGATACTACAAAATCTCATTTAGGAGTTATTGAGAATCGATCAACGTTGGATAACGCCAGACTTGCAGAGTTGTTGTTCCTTGAACAAAAGGAAAAGTTGCCAAGTAGCATAAAACTGGACGGAAAAGAATACCCAATCACTGATGATGGTGAAATTAAGATCCCCCTTGACTTGTTAAGATCCGGCTTTGTGATCAATCAAGTGATAGATCACAACATGTTTTTGAATGTTGAACTTGTCGGTCAAAACAGAAGTCGTGAAAGAATCCAGAATGGGTTCAATGTGACTAAACGTATCTTTGATAAAAGTGGAAAAGAAATTCAGCTTTCAAGAACCAATCTCGAATTGAGGCAGGGTGATCTCCTGAGTGTCCTAGTCGAATTCGAATCTACCCTCAAAAGCCTACAAGGTGATTTAGTCATCACAGATCTGCTCCCCTCTGGATTTGAATTGATGGAAGGCTATATTCCCAGTGAATTAGTTTCTCTAAATGGAAAAGCCTTTCGACTAAATACTGGAGAAGATTACTCCCTGAAATTACGACAAGATTTGGATGATCGCATCATGGTGCATTATCAAGACGATTGGGTTCCAAAAAATAGAAAACAATTGGCGTATACAATTCGGGCATCATATCCCGGAAAAATGGTTTTACCAGATGCCCATGTGGAGTTGATGTATCAGCCTGAAATCAATGGTAGAAGTGTCTCTCAACAATTGCTTGTTCTAGAGCAGTGAAATCACTTTATTTATCTAGTTTCCTAATTTTATTTAGTTTTATTTCAATTTTCACTTATGCATTTTTTCAAGTAAACCCCAGCACAGAAAAGATTACAGATCTCTCAACTATCTTATTTGACAAGGACGGGAAGATACTTGAAATTCGTCTCACCGAGGCAGGATATTGGCGCGAGTTAGCCCAACTAGATGAAATTGATCCATCCTTCATTGAGATGCTTATTGCCTATGAGGATCAGAGGTTTTTTGACCACTTTGGTGTCGACTTATATGCACTAGGTAGAGTCATTCTGGAGGTTGTCAGATATCGTAAGGTGGTTTCTGGTGCATCCACCCTGACTATGCAGCTTTCCCGGTTGTTGGATCCAAGATTGTCTCAAAAAACGATTTGGTCGAAGTTCCAGCAAATGATTGCTGCTGTGAAATTAGAAAAAAAATTTAGTAAGCGACAGATTTTACAAATGTATCTGACTCTTGCTCCTTACGGCAGTAATCTCGAGGGTATTCACGCGGCTTCGCAAGCTTGGTTACAAAAACTTCCAATTCGACTGACTCCTAGCGAATCTGCGTTACTTGTTGCTCTTCCTCAATCCCCTGAAAACCGCAGGCCAGACCGGCACCTTGAGCAAGCTCTCCAAGCTAAGAATAGAGTCTTAGAAGAGGTAGGCCCAAGATTGGGGTGGGATAGAAAGTTAGTCCAAGAACGCCTTCAAGAAAGATTGCCATTATCTCGATGGTCTGCCCCTGGTCTGGCTCCGCACTTGATGGATCGTCTACAAAGCATCAGTCCCCAGCAGAACACTTTTATAACCTCCATTGATTCTCTCTGGCAGAAAACAGTCAGGGATCGCCTTTACACCAACTTGAATTTCTTTCCAGTTCCTATCAATGGAGCAGTCCTAATTGCTGAAAGAAAAACAGGAATTCTTCGAGCTTACGTTGGCTCAAGAGATTATAACGAAGAGAAGCGCAGTGGGAGTGTTAACTTCCTTACCTCACTGAGAAGCCCGGGGTCGACTTTGAAACCTTGGATTTATGTCAGTGCGCTTGACAGAGGCATACTGAATCCAAACAGCATATTGGATGATAGTGAATTCCAGTCGGGAGGCTACAATCCAAGTAACTTTGATGAGCAGTACATTGGGAAGCTCACACTGAAAGATGCATTGCTCACCTCAAGGAATATCCCAGCAATTGAGGTCTTGGAAAAATTAAATCCACAATCGGTAGAAGCAGACATTCGGTCTGTGATAGGGGAAAATACGACGCAACGTCCAGAGGCTGGACTTAGCTTGGCTGTTGGCGGATTTTATTTAAGTCCTGAAGAACTAGCGAAGCTTTACCTTGTGATTGGTAACGAGGGCAGGCCCATCAATTTGAAGTTTCTTGATGGAGAAAATCGCTCAGCTACCCAAGAATCAAAATTCTCATCAAGTACCACAAACTCCCTGCTGGTTTTACTTTCCAAAATCAACTCACTAGGTGATCTAGAAATAGTGAAGACGGGGACAGCGGCCCATCGTCAAGATGCTTGGGCAATCATGTTGACAAAAGATCATCTTTTGGTGGTTTGGTTGGGAACCCCTCAGAATCAACCAACGAACAGTTTGACAGGCGCTGCTGCAGCTCTTCCAATAGCTCGTGAGATTCGTGCAGCCTTAGATCTGAAGGAGTATCGGGCTACTGAAAAATTGGAAAGAGAAAGGAACACTCTGGCCAGTCGATTTGAGAATGTGAATCAAGCTGCTTGCAAAAAGCTGATTGTTTATCCTGAGGATCAAGCCTGGTTGAGAAGCGAAGATTTAGAGATAGCTGTCAGAGGAAAATCTAACTCAATAGAATGGTTTGTAAATGGCGAAACCACGAAACTGAACAAAGACAGTGTAAGACTGGAGGAAGAAGGTTTTCATAAAATTACTGCCAGTACCAGCGAGTGTGAGGAGACCGTCTCAATTTTTGTGGAGGTAAAGGGAAGGCCTTGAGGCTTCCCAAGTTTGTTCAGAAAAAAGCCATTGTTCGAATTTCGATGCTTTCTCGTTGCTGAGGGCTGGCTGGAGAATTTGGATCTTCGAAGGCGCTATGCCCAGTAAATCGTGCTCGTCCATCAGTCTCTGAGTCATAGGTCTTCAGAAGAATAGCATGCTTCGATTCCATCCAAGGAAAATAATACCACTCGTGCTTAGGAGAATGTCGTAGCACAAAAATCTCTCCTGTCCGTTCCCGATACTTCAACTTCATTGTAAGGAAGTCTTCATCCGTTGAAGTTCTGGCATCACACATGGCCAAAGGAAGTTCTTCCACCTTTTCACAGAATGGTTTCCAAACATTGAAAAATGCGACTCGTCCTTTGAGTAATTCCTCGGCCTCATCTTTCATGATATCTCGTACTCTTTGTGGTCCGGAACTAGGAGTGTAGTCACTATGAACCAAGAGGACTGCAGGTCGATTGACCACAGACTTTTCGTCTTGGACGTTCCCTTCCATCTGCTCCTTTGACATCCTTCTGCGAATCGTATGGTCAAAAACCACGACTCGTTTTGCTCCGGTATGCTCTTTCACAAAGTCGATTACTTGTGGATAGAATCCATCGACGACCAGTTGATCATCATGAAAACCTCTGAAATCATCTTTAAATTCGTGTAATTCGAATCCAATTTCATCCACAGAAAACTGGTCAACCATAGGCCAACCATTTTGAACTTCCACATCGTGTACATCGGTTCCAGGCGGGTTCATCTCTACTTCCTCTTCAGGCACATAGAAGTAGTAAGATGGCTCCTTACCGTTATCAACTGTGTAATTGATTTGACCCAGTACTTTAGCGGGAGATTCTGGAATGTTGAGCATGGTTCACCGTGAGTAATCGACTTTTATGAAAATTATCAAATCAGCTGAGAGTAAATCCCTCTCCAACGTGAGTTTCTTTCCAGGCTGGAAGTTGCTCCACGTTCTGGGTCATCCAGCGTCGAATGTTTGCATGCTGATCCAAAGGCAGTTTTTGCCACCCATGAAGGTGCATTGGTGCAGCGCAGGCGATATCGGCGATGGTCGGGCCATTTCCAGCAATCCACTCATTTTGCCCAAGACGATTGTCAAGAATCCCAGCCAACTTATGGAACTTGGGGTCTTGATCTTCTAGAATTTTTGGATCGGGGCTCGAATCCAAGACGGGCTTCACGCAATTTTCAACCAGGTAGACGTAACAGGACCCGAACCATGCGGATGCCTCCCAGAGTAACCATCTGTTGATATCAGCCCGGATTTTCAAATCAGTCGGGTAAAATTCCGACTTGCCGTACTTGTCTGCGGCATATTGCAACAAGCTGTTGGACTCCCACAATACCAAATCGTCATCAACTAAGGCAGGCAGAGCTGCATTTGGATTGATTTTGATGAAGTCCTCATTCAATTGCTCTGACTTAAAATAATCGACGTGGATTCGTTCATAGGGAATGCCCATCAGTTTGAATCCCGCGAGAACTTTTCGACAGTTGACCGTGATCGGATCTGCATAAAGTTTCATGTTGCTCTCCCTTACATCATTTGGAGTTAATCTGATACCAGATGGCATGTGAAAAACAATATAACGCACTTTCCCAGAATTATGTCAATGCCATAGATGTGACAAATTATTTTCACCAATTTGTAACCTGAATTGGAAAGCTAAACAAGCTATCTGACCAATTAATAATCTGTACGTTTTATGGGCCAAAAAATTTCAGATGAGTTCGAGATCTACTGAAAGGAGGCTGAGATTCATTCTTTTGAAAAAATTGGCTCCATCCCTAAATTTCCTCCAAAAAGGGAACTTTTAACCCTGAATCGAAAATAGTGTTCTGTGGCGGATGTTTTCAAGCATTAGCATTTAGGTCAATTGCCTGACGCAGAAAATCAGCTTGTCATCATCAATTTGGTAAAAATCTGGTAGCCGAGCCATCAATTCAGCACCCTGTCTCTGGTAAAATCGTTGTGCAGAGAGATAATTATCCCGGCTTGATGTCTCTATGAAAATTTGTCGACCCCCTTGAGAAAAAATCTGCTGGATGCTCTCCTTGAAAAGCAAAGTTCCCAATCCAGCACCTTGGAAGTCTGGTGCAACAGCCAGCCAATAAAGATCGTAACTTCCGACAGAACCTGGAATGGGTCCCCAACAAGCAAATGCCCCCAAAAGATCGGCTTTTTCTAACAGCAGAAACTCATAACCGCTCGATACACCTTGGTTGAGATGTTCCTGAACAAGTTCAGTAGCGATTTCAATCTCATCCTCACGAAAGTTTCCACATTCCTGAACCAAATCGGTGATCTTGCCGACGTCACCAGAATTCAAAACTTTTCGCCACGTCCATCCTTGGGGTTTTTTGCTATCAGGGCTTTGGGCATTTTTCTGAGTGATGACGGGAAAATGGAAGCTTGAGGAATTTCTAAGCCCAATTTCAACAAGCAGTTCAATCAGCTCTGGGTAACTGATTCCTGCTTGATCTGCCGAGGCTGAAAAGCCTGCATCAGGGCTTAGACACGGGTTGGCATTAACTTCAAGGACTCTAGGCTGACCCCCTTCATCAAGGCGAAAGTCAACCCGAGCAGCTCCATTCAGGCTGAAGAGGTTCCAGCAGCGAAGCGATAACTCTTCAAGTTGTTCAAATAATTGAGGATTGAAGCATTTTTTGGGAAATCTTCTCGGTGTTCGAAGGAAGGCTTCACTTTCAGTGTTCCACTTAGCGGCATAATCTACCAAGCGGATTTCATTGCCCACGAACCCTTCAAACTCGATCTCTGCGACAGGCAAGACTTTGGGTCCTTCAAGTGTTTCAAGAATTGAAACGTTGAATTCCCTCCCTGGGAGATATTGTTCGGCAAACCAGTTACCTCCCAGTGAGGCACTCATAGAGGAGATCTTTTGGGCTACCTTGGAACTCTCCACCACCGATGTTTGATCAATGCCAAAAGATGCATGCTCGTCAACAGACTTAACAATCCATAATGGAGTAGACTTCGTTGGTAGGGGCGTATCTCCAAAGATGGGAGCCTGCGGGACACAGGCGTTTTGAAGAACCTTGCGACTAGTAAGCTTGTTGCCTGAGAGTCTAAGTGCGCTACTACTACAACCGGTATGCGGAAGCCCAAAGTCTTCAAAGAAAGCTGTGACGGTCGGAACAAATGTGGCAAGCCCGTTAATTGACTCGACTAGATTGAATACTAGATCCGGATTGATCCTTCTTAGAAAAGAGTCCACCAATCCAAGATTTAGAGTCAGTGCAAGCAGATGAACTTCATGGCCAGCAGATCTGAGCACTGACTGAATGGAATCGACTTGATTCAAAGTGTCCTGTTGGTCTGGAGAGGGGTTTTGTCCCACCTCTCCATAAGCCAAGACAATTCTCAGCGCTTTCACGATGCTTTTCTGAACCTCAGACTTCGAGAGCGAAACGGACGCAATCTAGGTAGACCATGAGGGATTTTTCTGTTTGGCAAATCTGTTAAAAATTCATCAAGAATCTTTCCGATCAAATCGGCATAACTCAACCCTGCCATGCCAGCTAAAATCACCAGATCAGAACGTTCAGGGTGTAATCCTGCTAAGGGATTCACTTCAATAAAATGAGGTTGCCCAAATTCATTGGAGCGAATATCTACTCTCCCCCCATCCCGACAACCAAGAGCCTGCCAAGCTTGAAGAGCAACTTCACCTGCCCGTTTTGCTTCAGCATCATCTGCTAGGCTATATTGAATTCTTGCTTCGTAGTGCTCCTTGTTTTCGTAAGAATAGCCAAAGGACTCTGCCGATTCCTTAAACGTGACTTCCATCACCCCGATTACCTGACTTCTTTTGCCCTGCCCCAATATTCCGACCGTGAATTCCCTGCCTGACAGATAGTGTTCCACCAAGACAGGCTGAGAGTACTTTTGCCAAAGTTTTTGGGTTTGCAGAGTCAACCCTTCAAGATTCTCAACAAAAGAATGGGCACTGATTCCTTTGCCAGTTCCTTCAGCCAGCGGTTTCGCAAAAACGGGGAACGGAAGTGAGAATTCTTCAAGATCCCCAGGATTTCTCAAAACTCTGAAATCGGCTGTGGGAATTCCAGCGTCTCGGATAATCCTTTTTGTAACTGCTTTATCAAGCGTGAGTGAAAGAATCGTTGGGTCAGAGAAAACACAGGGGATTCCATACCCCTCCAAAAGAGCAGGAATCTGTGCTTCCCTTGCAACTCCTGAGATGCCCTCAGCAATACTGAAGACATAATCCCAGCGCTTACCCCTTGCTAACTTGTTGACGAGGGACTGCAAATGGCCAATGCGTTCAACTTGCTCTCCCCTAGTTCTCAAGACAAATTCAAGGGCATCAATTGTTTCAGGGGCATCAAATTCAGCGGTTTGCTCTGCACTAAATCCAGCATCTAAGTAATCCTGGCGCAGATCATAACAAAGACCTACGCGCATGGGACACCTCCTTCACCATAAATGTCTGTGTGGACTGATCCATTCAGAACTATTTCGCTTGGAAGATTATCAGCTGTGAAGATTCGATCTTTTGCCAAAGTGCCATCTGGATCAGGATACCGATGCTGATGGCCTGCGAAATTATTGAAAACGAGATCACCTCCCTCCCGACCCAATAAATACTCTGGAAGCAATGGAATTTTCCCTCCACCACCAGGTGCATCAATCACGAAAGTTGGAACTGCATAGCCCGTTGTATGCCCACGTAGCCCTTTGATGATTTCCAAACCTTTTTCGACAGGGGTTCTGAAATGTGCAGAACCTTTGATTGGGTCACATTGGAACAGGTAGTAAGGCCGAACACGATTCTTCAGCAAACCATGAAACAAATTTTTCAGTGTCTCTACTGAGTCATTGATCCCAGCAAGCAGCACAGTCTGGCTCCCGAGTGGAAGTCCTGCATCTGCTAGTCTGGCGGTGGATCTTTTGACTTCAGGAGTGAGCTCAGTCGGATGGGTGAAGTGAAGACTCATCCATGGTTTGTGCTTCCGAAGGATCTTGACCAAATCCTTAGTGATCCTCTGGGGTAGGACGATTGGCACTTTGCTGCCAATTCTCACAAATTCTATATGTTTGATGGAGCGAAGTTGGGTCAGTAACCAATCGAGTCGGTCATCTGGGAGTGTGAGTGGGTCTCCACCGCTTAGCAAAACATCCCTGACCTCCTTGTGACTTCGCAGGTAATTCAGGGCTGCGTTCCATCTTTCAGTTCCAAAACGATACTTCCCTGTGCTGCCAACCATGCGTGAACGGGTACAATAACGGCAGTACGTTGAACAAAACCCTGTTGAAAGAAACAGAACTCGGTCAGGATAACGGTGAACTAGCCCTTCAACGACAGTACTGCCATCTTCCCCTAGAGGATCATCGTCTTCACCATAACTTCTGATAAATTCCTGGCCTACCTGTACATGCGTTCTTCGCAGAGGATCCTGAGAATCAGTCCTGCTCATCAAACTGGCATAATAGGGAGTGATCCCAACAGGCAAAGAGTCTCGATGTTGTGAAGCAGCTTCTCTCTCATCTTCACTCAACTCGAAAATCCGCTCCAAATCCTTCAATGAGCGAATTCTGTTTTTTAATTGCCACTGCCAGTCATTCCATTGTTCAGCTGAGGTTCCTGGCCAGAAGTTCGTATAGAAATTTTTGGAAGATGGGGAGATTGGAAAGCTGTAAACTTTTTTGGGCTTGAATGGGAATTGAAAATTAAGGCTGGTTGAAGGTAGGGATGGTGAGATTGTTTGGCCATTTGAACAGGCCTGAAAGCCAGAGGATGGAGGTTCCTCTTTTTCGCTAACATGAATCAAATCAGCCAACGGAATTTCACTGCGAGCTAGGCCATTTCCAGGCCGACTGGTCAAACTGGTATTTGTCATTCGATTTCCTTGGAAAATCAGTTAATTGAAAGTTCTAGAAATGAGAGGAATTTTTAAATAATTCCCCTCCTGATTGCGATTATTTCAAAAGTTCAAATTTGCGCAACAAAATTTATTAGAGACCAAAAAATTAAACTCTCTCGAAGATCGCAGCAATGCCTTGTCCTCCTCCGATGCACATTGAAACAAGTCCATATCGACCTTGAATTCTTTTCAATTCATAGAGTAGTTTGACCGTGATCAAGCAGCCAGTGGCCCCAATTGGATGGCCCAGAGAAATACCACTACCGTTGGGATTAGTACGATCCATTGGTAGCTTCAGATCTCGAGCTACTGCCAAAGCTTGCGCCGCGAAGGCTTCATTCAACTCAATCACATCCATATCTTTAACAGTTAACCCTGTGCTCTCTAGACATTTTTGAATCGCAGGAACAGGCCCGATACCCATGTATTTCGGATCAACACCGGAGTGTGCATACCCAACAAGTCGGCCCAGGATTTCTTTACTCCCTTTTTCTGCTTCGGAACGTTCCATCAGGATGACTGCAGATGCGGCATCGTTTAGCCCAGAGGCGTTACCCGCCGTCACACTCCCGTCCTCTTTGAAGACAGTTCTCAGCTTAGCCATGCTTTCCGTGGTGGCATCACTGCGAATATGTTCATCCTTCTCAAAAGAGATCATCTGTTTTCTTTGCTTGATCGAAATTGGTAAGATCTGCTCTTTGAAGTATCCTTCTTCAGTAGCCCTATGGGCCCTTTGATGGCTTTCCACAGCGAGTTGATCTTGCTCTTCTCTTGAAATTCCCCATCGGCTTGCCACATTTTCTGCAGTCACTCCCATATGGCAACTATCAAACGGGTCAGAGAGGGCTCCAACCATCGCATCAATGACTTGCCCGTCATTCATTCGTTGTCCCCATCGCATGCTTGGAAGCCAGTATTGGGATCGGCTCATCGATTCTGCACCTCCTCCCAGAGCAACGTTTGTATCGCCGCAAAGAATTGATTGCGCTGCACAGACGATTGCCTGCAGACCACTGCCACAAAGACGGTTCAGAGTGTAGGCAGGAGTTTCGATTGGAATACCTCCTTTGACAGCTGCATAGCGGGAAAGGTACATGTCCCGTGGATCGGTATGAATCACATTGCCCATCACTACTTGTCCAATTTTAGATGCGTCGACATCAGCTCTTTTGATAGCCTCTGCTACAACAGACGCTGCAAGATCTACCAAAGGAAAATCCTTGAGACTGCCTCCGTAATCACCGATTGCAGTCCGAACTCCACTAACGATAACGACTTCTCTTGAAGCACCCATGAATTTCTCCTGCTTACAATTTGTTTTGTTGGAACGATTTGTTGAAAAACGTTGGTTTCGCTTTGAATCAAGAAGTCAACTATCTAGCAACTTTGGATAAGCTGCAATTGGCTTCACTATAGAAAAACCATTTTTCGAATAAGTACTGCTGCATGGTCTGGGATTCAATTTTAGCCGATTGGGGACATTGGGGTTTATTTCTGAGCGCGTTTCTTTCGGCCACCCTCCTGCCAGGAAGCTCCGAGGTCTTGCTTGCGGGGCTACTGCTTTCTGGGACTCATTCCGAATTGAAACTCTTGTTTTGGGCGACACTTGGAAATGTGCTTGGTTCCCTATTGAACAGGGAATTTGGGGCAGGGATTCTTCGAGGGCGGGGAGCTAAGTGGTTGGGGATCACTCAGCAAAGATGGTCACAAGCGGAAGGCTGGTTTCAAAAATATGGGCAGTGGAGCTTGTTACTGGCCTGGTTGCCTGTCATCGGAGATCCATTGACCATTGTCGCTGGGACCTTGGGCATTTCAAGAGCTCGCTTTCTCATTCTAGTGACTCTTGGAAAGGCTGCACGCTATTGGATCTTGATCTACATGGTGGAACTTGGTTCAACCTCATAATTGCTTCAA
>VMBT01001156.1_pt1 | contig 14264 bp, 16 predicted proteins | sample 4404301 | NCBI WGS metagenome assembly VMBT01 (sample SAMN12238535, study PRJNA552566) | marine metagenome | isolation source: Coastal seawater | place: USA: coastal Georgia, Sapelo Island | collected 2008-08/2009-08
AAAGGTTGACCCATTGCCCCAGTAGCAACACAACAACACTGGCTCCAATCGCGGTGATGGCGATCGCTTTGGGCCGCATGATCACGCCAAATAGGCCCAGCAATTTGAGGTCCACCACCGGGCCCAACACCAGAAAGGCCAGCAGCGCGCCCGGTGTGATTTGAGCGGCGAAGCCCAGCGCCAGAAAGGCGTCCACGCTCGAGCAGACCGAAATCACCACGGCCATCAACATCAAGCTGAGGATCGAGAGGGTCGGCGCACCTCCAACCGCCAGAAGCCAGCTGCGAGGAAGCAGGGTTTGGACGGTGGCGGCGATCAAGCTGCCCAGGATCAGCAAGACCGCCAGGTTGAGAAACTCCCTAGAGCTGTGCTCGAGCACCGTCCTCAGGCTGGGCCGACTGGGATCCGCTCGAGGAGGCGTGGGTGTTCCAAGAACACCGCTTTTGCGCTCGAGCAGGCTGGCTTCCGCCAGGGGCTGGCTGAGACGACGCTCGGCCAGCAGGCTCCTTTCCAGAAGCTGTCCCTCAGGCAGACGCTGCAGTACGCCTGAGAGGACCACCGCCACCAACAGGGCCCCCAGGGGGCGAGCGGCGAGCAACCAGGGCTGATCGGGGAAGGCCGCCCAGGTGCTGGCCAACACAATGGGGTTCAGGACCGGGGCCGCAAACAAAAAGCCCAGTGCCGATCCCATCGAAGCGCCGCCGGCGAGCAGCCGCCGGGCCACAGGGACATTGCCGCACTCGCAGGCCGGCAGCGCAAAGCCCAGGGCTGCTCCGCTGAGGGGCGCCAAGATCGGCTGGTCCGGCAGCTGCTGCAGCCAACGCCCACCCGGTGCGATCCAGCGCGCCAAGCCAGCAATCAGCACCCCGATGAAGAGAAAGGGCAGGGCCTCAATCAGAAGCCCTTGGAAGATCGCCCAAATCGTCGCGATTCGAGCCAAGGGCGCTTGCTACCTCTGAAGCTTCAGTCTCGCCCAATCAGCGCGGCGGCGGAACCACCTGTTCCCTTGCTCGCTGTAGATGGAGGAGCTTGCTCTTGCGCGACCTCGCTGTAGAAGCTGGTGTCCAGGTTGCTCAGCAGTGCGGGGCGGTTGGTCTCGAAGTGCAGGTGGGGCCCGGTGGTCCAGGCGCCGCTGTTGCCGCAATGGCCAATCAGGTCGCCCCGTTTGTAGCTCCCGGGCGCTTGGGCGCTGTGAAGATGGCTGTAGCTGGTCTCTAGACCGTTGTTGCCCACGAGCACCACGGTGTTGCCGTGGGTGTGGCTGCGGATCACGCTGGCCACTCCGTCGTGGGCGGCGCGCACCGGTGTTCCGACCGCACAGGCGATGTCCAGGGCCGGGTGCTCGGCGTGGGCGTCTTGGGTCACAACCCCTGGCATGGGATTCAGCAACTGCAGCGCGGGGACCAGGAGTGCGACGGGCAAGAAAAAGCTTTCGTGAAATAGAAAGCGAATCTTAAGTTACGACCCCTGAGACTTGAATGTCGTCTATGCGACAGGTTCGGGTTTCAGTCCGGATGTGCGCTGCAGGGCATCCAGAGGTCTCCCATGGCATGGGCTCCTTCGCAGCCCAATTCATGGGCTTTCTCCAGGGCAATCTGCCGGCTGGGGTAAGCCATCAACTGTTCCTGCGGGGGCGTGCTGCTGTGGTGTTGATGCCCGCTGCTCGGGCTCAACGTCCAGATCCCCATGGCGCTCAGACCTGCCACGGCGACACCCATCCCCACCACGCAGGCGTTCACAACGCCCATGCCAACAACGCCGAGACTCAGAACGCCCATCGGCACAACGCCGATGCTGACGACGCCCATGGGCACGATGCCGATGGAGATGATCCCCAACGGGGCAATCCCAACGGCCACCAGTTTTGGCGTTCCGCCGCATTGGGAGCCCTGGTCGATGGCCAGCTTCTCTTTGATCAGTGTTGGGGTGGCCATTGGTTCAGTGGTTCATCGGCTGTTTGTTCCCTGATGGGTGCTTCTCACAGGGCATCCACTGATTACCCATGCGGTGGGCACCGCTGCAGTTGAAATGCTCTTTGGCGGCCTGCTCAGCGGCTTCACGGGTTGGATAGAGCGCTGGCACTCCTTCTGCCCCAGCTGGGTCAGGGATGGCCAAGGTCAGCAGCAATCCGCAGACCAGTTGGATGCGAAGAAGGCTTGGCCGCACTTCAGGGATTGCGCCAGACGCTGGACCCTAAAGGCAATCCATGGGGCTGGATGGTCGTCTTAAGCAGTCCGAAACCAAGTGGGGACTGCGGCGTAGCAGGCGGCGTTCTTCTCGTTTTCACGGGACTCGACCTTCCAGCAACAGCTGCGGCCGCCATCACGGGCCTTCAATAGCTTGTTGGCCCAGTCCCAGACCAGGGCTGCGCTGGCTTCCATGCCGACGTTCTCCATCACCCGTAGATCCAGGGCCCCCTGCTCATGCAGGGATTGCCATTGCGCCAGCAGCGGGTCGTCCGCATTGACCAAAAAGGTGTGGTCAAACTGCTGCCTCAGTTGCTTCTCCAGTTCGCTCAGGCTGGAGAAATCCACCACGAAGCCGTTTTCATCCAGCTCCTCGGCCTGGAACCAAAAACAAAAGCTGCGGCTGTAGCCGTGCACAAAGCGGCAATGGCCGCTGTGCCTCCACTGCCGGTGGCAACAGGGATAGCCGCTAAAGGTTTTGCTGCAGGTGTAGGCGGCGGTCATCCCCGGTGAATGCTGGATGTGGGTCTTGAGGGAGGATCGGGGTAGATGGATCGGCAGCCCTTGCAGGCATCATTTCAGGCCCCAGATCCGGCCTTCATTCGCTCCCTTCGTTTTAACGAGGCCGGCCTGATCCCGGCGGTCGCGCAGGACTGGCTCGACGGGGCGGTCCTGATGGTCGCCTGGATGAACCACGAGGCGATTGAGCGCACCTTGGCCACGGGCGAAGTGCACTACTGGAGTCGCTCCCGCCAGGAGCTTTGGCACAAAGGTGCCACCAGTGGCCATACCCAGGCCCTGCGCGGCCTGCGCTACGACTGCGATGCCGACGTGCTGCTGCTCACGATTGAGCAGCGCGGCGATGTGGCCTGCCACACCGGAGCGCGCAGTTGCTTCTATGACGATGGACCGAGCCCGACGGCTGGTGGTGCCGGCGCCGCTCCCCCGCCCGCCGATGTCTGCACGGAATTGATGCGGGTGATCGAAGGACGCCGTGACCAGCCGGAACCCGGCAGCTACACCAACAAGTTGCTCGAGGGCGGCGATAACCGGATCCTCAAAAAAATCGGTGAGGAGAGCGCCGAGTTCGTGATGGCCTGCAAGGACAACAGTCCTGAGGAGATGGCGGGTGAGGCGGCCGACATCGTCTTTCACCTGCAGGTTGCTTTGGCCCATCACGGCGTGAGCTGGCGCCGGGTGCAGGAGGTCTTGGCCTCCCGCCGGGGTGCTCCGCGCCGCGACTAGGGCTGTTTGAGTCGAACGGGGCTCCCATGGCGGAGCCCGCTGCCGTTGCTCAGGATCACCCGATCGGTGGCCGAGAGGCCTTTGAGGACCGGATAGCGATCCCCCTGCAGGGGACCCAGGGTGACGCTGCGCTGGAGCGCCACGTTGCTGCCCGCCGGTAGGCGCTCAATGGTCGCCAACGGCGTTTTGCCCGGGTCTTTTTTCCATTGGGCAGGGGTGCCGACGACGAAGACGAAGGTCTGGCCGAATTGGCGCGTGACCGCCTCAAACGGAATGGCCAGGTGACGCTCCGCGCCAATGATCAAACGGGTCCGCAGCCGCTGCCCGTCGCGGAGCATGCCCTGGGAGTTCTCGATCTTGGCCTTGGCCAGCAGGGTCTGACTTTTGGCGTTGATGTTGGGATCGATCATCGTCACCCTCCCCTTGGCGACGGGGCGCTGCCCTTGACCATCGAGCAGTTGCACCAGCTGCCCGCTGGCGAGCCGGTTCGCCTGGCCGGCCGGCACGTCGATCCGGGCCTGCAGGGCTTCGTTGCGGATGATCCGGCTAAAGGGGCTTCCGGCCTGGAGGACATCCCCTGCTTTGACGCTCAGATCACTGATGACCCCAGCGATGGGGGCCCGTACATCCTTGTAGGAGAGGTCCGCCAACTTTGCCGTCAGGGCTTGGCGCGAGCCGATCGCTTTGGCTTCGAATTCATCGCGCTGCAGGGCGGTTGCCGCCCCTTCCTGGGCCAAGCCGGCCAGTCGCTCAAAGGCCAGTTGATCGCTCTTGCTTTGGGCCTGCAGGGCTGAGACGTCCGCCTTGAGCTGGGTTTGATCGAGGACCAGCAGCAGTTGCCCGGCCTCAACGGACTGACCGGATTGGACCAGGACCCGTTGGATTCGTCCGCCGGCCTGGGCCGCCAGCTCGATTTCATCGGTGGCCTCCAGGGTGCTGACGGTGTCGATGCTTTGCACGAACACCTCCCGCTCCAGTGGAGCGGCCGTGACCTTCTGCGGCGGACGCCCAGTCGAGCTGCCGCAGCCGCAGAGTGCGAGTAGTCCAAGGGCGGCCAGACCTGGCCAGAGTGCTTTAGCCATGGCTCCTCCGGGCTTTGAGCTCGAGCTCCCAGCCCTTGATCAACCTGTAGCTACTGGGCACGACAAATAGGCTCAAAACGGTGGCCACCAGTAGGCCAAAGAACACCACAGTGCCGATGCTGATGCGGCTGCTGGCGCTACTGCCGCTGGCCAGCAGCAGGGGCAGAAATCCCGCCAGGGAGGAGATGGCCGTCAGCAGGATCGGCCGCAGCCTGGAGCGGGCGGAGTCGCGGATGGCCTGGTCCAGGTTCAGCCCCTCCCGCAACCGTTGATTGGCAAATTCCACGATCAAGATTCCGTTTTTGGCGGCCAGGGCCACCAGGACCAGCAGTCCCATCTGGCCGTAGACATCCAGGGGCAGACCGCGCAGCACCAGGCCGCCTAGCGCTCCAAGCAGGGCCAGGGGAACGGTGATCAAGATGATGAACGGGTCCAGCAGGTTCTCGTAGAGGCCGGCCAGCACCAGCCCCATGACCAAGACCGCCAGGGAAAAGACCCTGACGGTGCTGCCGCCGGAGCGTTTCTCTTCCTCCGCCAGACCGGTCCAGGCCAGGTCCGTGCGCCGTCCCCCCAGTTGCCCCTGCAGCCGCTCGAGCTCAGCCATGGCTTGGCCGGTGCTGACCCCCGAGGCCGGTAGGGCACGAATGCTGATGGAGCGCACCAGGCGGCTGTGGTTGATCGTGCTGGCCCCACTGGAGGCCTCCACGCGCACCAACTGGCCAACGGGGATCAGGGTTCCTGATTTGGCGCGCACCTGCAGGGCGAGGACGTCGTCGAGGTTGCGCCGGCCCTCTCCATCCAGCTGAACAATCACCCGGCGGACCTGATCGCCCTCAAAGCTGTCGTTGACATAGCTGCTGCCCAGGCTGGCCTGCAGGGTGCTGACCAGTTGGCTCAGTTCCACGCCGAGGGAGGCCATCTGCAGGCGATCGGGCTCCAGCCGCAGGAGCGGGGAATCGGCGCTGAAGCGGGTGGAGACCCGCTCAAACAATCCGCTGGCATTGGCCGCTTGGATCAGGCGTTGGGCCTCGCCCGCAAATTGCTGCAGCGAGAACTGCCCGTTGCTGGTGTCCAGCAGCTCGAGCTCCAATCCCCCTTCGCTGCTGAAGCCGCGCACGCTGGGGGGCTGGCTGACGATCACCGTGGCCCCGGAGATCGTTTTGCGCAGTTGGCGGTTGAGCCGTTTGGCCACCGCCTCGGTGCTGGGGCGTCCAGGCCCCCGCTCGCCGATCGGCTGAAGCCGCAGGAAGAGCAGTCCCTTGTTGGGGGTGCTGTCCCCAAAGGAACGGCCGGCATAGAAGTTGCCCGTTCGAATCGCGGGGTCCGCCTCCGCCAGCGCTTGGACCTGTTGCATCACCGCCTCGGTGCGCTGCAGGGAGAGTCCCTCCGGCAGCACAACGACCCCCCGCAGTTGGCCGTTGTCCTCCTGGGGAATGAAGGCCGTCGGTCTCCAGCTCAGGCCCAGGGCGGTCACCAGTAGGCCCACCAGGACGCTGGCCATGACGCGGCGCCGCAGCTTGAGGGAGCCCTCGAGCCAGCGGCCGTAGGGGGCTTCCAAGGATTCCAGCCAGCGCCGGGGCGGATCAATCCAGCGCAGTAGCCAGGTGGGCTCGCGTTGTTCCGCGTGGAGCAGGCGGCTGGCCGCCACCGGCGTGAAGCTGATGGCGTTAAACGTCGAGACCGCAATGGCGGCACTGATGCTGATGGCGATGGGCGCGTAGAGCCGGCCCACGCTTCCCTCCAGCCCGATCACCGGCAGGAAGACCACCACCAGCACCAGGGAGGTCGCCACCACCGCCCCACCGAGCTCCGCCATGGATTCGCGGGCGGCGGCCAAGGGGGAGGCCCCCGCTTCCAGCCGCCGTCCGATGTCCTCACTGACGACGATGGCGTCGTCGACCACCAGGCCCGAGGCCAGCACCATCCCAAACAGGCTGAGGGTGTTGATGGAGCCGCCGGCCAGCTTGATCAGGCTGATCGACCCCAACAGAGAGACCGGCACCGCCAGGGCGCTGATCAGGGCTAGACGGCTGTTGCCAAGCCCCAGCAGCAGGGCAAGAAACACCAGCAGTACCGCATCCCGGAGGCTGCCGGCCGTCTCGCCAATGCTGGTGCGAATCGTCTCGGCTTCGTTGACGATCAGCTGCAGATCAATGCCAGGGGGAATGTCCGGCTGGAGCTCCGCTAGGGCCTGCTCCACCGCTTCACTGACCGCCAGGGCATTGGTGCCATCCCGCTGGTAGACGCCAATGGCCACAGCGCTGCTGCCCTGGAGGTTCGTGGCGATGGCGTCATAGCTCTCACTGCCCAGACCCACGCGGCCGATGTCCCTCAGCAGCACGACTCCGCCTTCGGGGCCCTCGCCGACCACCAGTTGTTCGAGTTCTTCGCTGCTGCGCAGCCGGCCCTCCATCTCGAGCGGGAGGGTGGTGGCCTGCCCCGGGGGCATGGGCGCTTCGCCGGTTTGTCCCAGTGCCGCTAGGACGTTCTGGGCCTGCAGGGCCCGCTCGACATCGTTGATCGTCAGTTGACGCTCTAGCAGTGCCGCGGGGTTGAGCCAGAGCCGGAAGGCCAACGGGCTCCCGCCAAACAGACGCACATCGCCAACCCCCTCGACCCGCTGGAGCCGCTGCTGCACCACCTGGCTGACCCAGCCATTGAGGAACTGCGGGGTGTAGCGCTTCGGATCCGCGCTGAAGCTCAGGACCATTAAGAGGTCATCGGAGCTGCGTCTGACCTGTACTCCCAGGCGAGCGACCTGGGCTGGCAGCCGCCGCAGCACCTGGGCGATTTCGTTTTGGGTGTTGACCTGATTGAGTTCGGGGGAGCCGCCGCGGAAGTTCAGCCGGATGCTGCTGCCACTGCTGCTGCTGCTGGAGCGGATGCTCTCGAGCCGCTCGAGTCCGTTGAGCTGCTGCTCGATTAAGGCGGTCACCCCCTGCTCCACCACCTCGGGGCTGCCGCCGGGGTAGGAGCTGCGGACACTGACCCGTCCGGGGGCAATGCTCGGCAGGTTCTCGACCTGCAGGCCGCTCAAGCTCAGGGCTCCCATGAGCAGCAGCAGCAGACTCAGCACCAAGCTGAATACGGGCCGTCTCAAGAACAGGTCTGAGAGGGTCCGCCTGGGCGGAGTCATGGCTGGGTGCTGGGCTGATCAGCCTGGGTCAAACCGGGCTGTTCTTGCAACCACTTCAGGGTGGCTTGATCCCTGGGGCTCAGCTGCAGGACCGGGACCGCTCCGGCCTTGACCGCCAGCGCATCGCCGGCGTGGTCGCTATGGCCCCAGAGACCAAAGGCATGGCCCAATTCATGCAGGCTGGTGGCCTGAATGGCCGTTTGCGCTTGCCCGGGGCTGATCAGCACGGTCACCAGCGGCTCGAGGGACCAGCGCTGATCCCGGCGGACCTCACGCAACTGAAGCAGGGCCCGTCCATTGCTGGCGCGGTTATTCAGCAGGGGAGGCCGACGCCGCTCCACCAGAACGTGGGCCCGCAGCGGCTCGGTGACCAGGTGAATCGGCAGCTGGTCTTGCCAGGTGCGCAGGGCAGCCTGCACCGCCTGATGCCAGCGCTGCTGCCAGATTGCCCCAGGCCCCAGGGCGGTTACGGGCTCCACCCAGACGCACCACTGCTTGCGATGGGGCCAGCCTGCGGGTGTGGTCTTGAGACGACTGCTGTAGCCAGCGCTGCTGGCGGTGGTCAGGACCGGCTCGATCAAGAGCGGCCCCTGGCCGGACCAGGGGCGCACCTCAGAGGCCAGGGGGCAGGCTGGAGGCGGTAGCTCCATCGCTGGGGCTAACCAGGTAGGCCGACGCCCCGGGCCATCAAGGTGGCCAGGAACGGAATCAGGGCAAAACCCACCAGTTCAATGTTGAGGATCCAGGCCAGCCGCTTGGCCAGGCCTTCGCTGACCTGGGGCAGTTCCCCTTTGCGCAGGGGGATGGCCCAGGTGATGTAGGTGATCGTGGGGTAGAGGGAGAGGCCACCCACGGAGAGGTAGAGGCCGACCTTCCACCAGAACAGAGGGTTCTCCGTATAGAACTCCGAGCCCTGTCCGAAGTACATCACCCGCAGGATCCCGCTCACCAGGAGGGCGAGGGCCGCCATTCCGTAGACCACATCGGTGATCACCATCAAGGTGGCGTCCTTGCGGTTGGGGTTGGGCTGGATCAGGCGACGCTCCAGCACGAGGGCGCCGAAGCAGAGCATGAAGCTCAGGTAGTGGACGTAGGCCACGCCCGCTCGGGTGAGAACGGTCGGTGCGATGTCGGCGATCAGAGCCGGGGCGGGCATGGCCTTGGACTGGATGGGGCCTCAGACCGTAGCGAGCGAGCGACTGAGCTGGTTTTGTTCAGGCTTTGGAAGCCAATCTGCAATTGGGAAATAAGTCTGAATTTGGGAAGCAATTTTGAAAGTTGGAAGCTTTTTAGTGGCTTTCTTTTTTGAGTCAAAAACCCCTTAGGTTCAAATCAGCAGAACGCGCAAACATGGCCAGCTCGCTGAGTGCTTTCTTGGGTGAAATTGGTCGTCACCAGTTGTTGACGCCAGAGCAAGAGCTGATGCTTGGCCGCAAGGTACAAGCCATGGTGCAGCTGCACGAGCGCTGCGCTATGGCTGGTGGTGTTGGTGAAGCCTGCAGCTACAACGACATCGAGAAGCGCACGATGCGTGTGGGCGAGCGGGCTAAAGATCAGATGATCACGGCCAACCTGCGCTTGGTGGTCAACCTGGCAAAGCGCTACCAGGGCAAGGGACTTGACCTGTTGGACCTGATCCAAGAGGGGACCCTGGGTCTGACCCGAGCCGTTGAGAAGTACGACCCCACCCGCGGCCACCGCTTCAGTACTTATGCCTACTGGTGGATTCGCCAGGGACTCAACCGTGCGCTCTCGACCCAAAGTCGCACGATTCGTATTCCTGTCAATGTCAACGAAAAACTGACACGTTTGCGGGCTGCAAAGGCGCGTTTGATGCAGCGCAATGGCATGGCGCCTAATTCACAACAGCTGGCCACAGCGTTGGGTTTGCCGCTCGATGAAATTGAGGATTTGCTCGGTTGTGAGCTCCGCAGCGTCACCGTCAGCCTGCAGGGCATCGTCAAATCCAAATCCGATCCCACGGAACTGGTGGATGTGCTTCCCAGTGAGGATCTGCCTCCCATGGAGCGCTGTGAACTGGCGGAGCGCAATGCCGCGGTTTGGAAGCTTCTGGATCAGTCCAACCTCACGCCGAAAGAGCGCACTGTCGTGATGCTGCGCTTTGGTCTCGATGGCAGCCATGAGTGGCGCACCCTCGCTGAGGTGGCCCGTCTCCTGGGCTGCAGTCGGGAGTACTGCCGTCAGGTGGTCCAGCGGGCCCTGCGGAAGCTGCGCAAAGTGGGGATCCAGAGCGGATTGGTCGACGTCAGTTCTGTCGTTCAGTAGGTCGGCCCTCAGAATGGTGTCACCGCTTGAGGTGACACCAGCCCATGGCTGTCGATCCTGCTGCTCAACCCATTGATGCCCAAGTGCTGGGCAGCACCGAGGTCGATGAGGGCGCGCTGCGACGCCTCCTGCGTCGTGCGGGTCGCGCGATCGCCCGGCCTGCCATCGAATGCCTCGAGTTGTTGTTGGATTCCGGCACCCCGCCACAGGTTCGCCTGACGATGCTGGCGGCCCTGACCTATCTGCTGGTTCCGGTTGATTTGATCCCGGACTTCATCCCGGCGGCGGGCTTCAGCGATGACCTGGTGGCCTTGACCGCCCTGCTCGGTCTCTGCTCGAGTCACATGAGCGAACCCATTCGGATGCGGGCGCAGCGCAAACTGGATCGCTGGTTTCCCCCGACGCGCTGATGGCTGCTCTGACCTCTGAGCAGTTAGACGAACTGCAATCGTTCATCAAGGATTGGCTCCGCCACAGCGGCCGGACCCAGTCGGACCTGCGGCGAGCCCTGCGGGCAAGCTCGATTCGGATGCCGGTCCTGCTGGATGAGTTGGACCGCACCTACCGCCGTGACGGTTTGGTGGGCCTGGCTGAACGTCTCTGTGCCATTGAGGCGGTCTGGCAGAGCGAGGACCAAGGCGGGGTTGGTTCCGCCGATGCCGCTCCAGCCGTTGAGGACTCCCTTGGGCAATTGGATCTGCTCCTGGAAGAAATCCGACTGGAAGTCGGAGACGGCTGACGGAGGCCTGCACTCACGTCACAGTGGGTGCACGTTGCACCGTTGAGATGACCTGCGCGCGTTGGCTGGCTTGGGCGTCCGTTGCGGCCCTGGGTGCTGCAATGCCTTCGGCCGTTCATGCCCAGGCGGAGAGTTTCCTCTGGGGACCCGGCAGCAATGTGGGCCCCTCCACCACCGTGGAACCCAAGAACTGCGTGACGGCGGCCGACGGAAGTATCACCTGCGACACCAAGTTGGTGAACCCTCCGGGGGATACTCCGGCTAAGCCTCAGTACACGCCCTTTCGCAATTGAAGTCTCTGTTTTGTGATCGCGCGTTCCTGCGAGGAATCTCGGGTTTCGAACGCGCTCTGGCCAAGGTCCTCTCGGTCACCCTCACCGTGGTGTTGGTGGTCGCGACCCTTCAGCTCCTGATCTTTTTGGGCAGTGACCTGCTGGATTTGCAGGTCAATTGGACCGGTGAGGGCCTGGTGAGCCTGTTGGATCAGGTGCTGGTGATCCTGATTGCCCTGGAGGTGCTGCAGAACCTCACCGCTTACCTGCGGGAGCACGTGATTCAGATCGAATTAGTGCTGGTCACGGCCCTGACCGCAGTGTCCCGCAAGGTGATCGTTTCTCCCCCGGGGATGCAGAAGGACCCTGCGGTTCTGATTGGCTTGGGGGTGGCGATCCTCTCCCTCGCTGCCGCCTATTGGCTGGTGCGGCAATCCAACCTCAAGCGCCCACCGACCAGAACAGAGCTAGCCAGACCGTCCCAGGATTCGGGTCGGTTGCCGTAACCCGATGGCGGCGATGCGGCGCAATCATCAGCGCATCGCCGACGCAGAGGTCCCGCGGCTGCTCTTCGTCTTCAAAGTGCAGCGACGCACTTCCGCGCAGAACCAGAACCCATTCGCTCTCCTCTTGGTCGTACCAGCCCTCGGCTGGGCTGCTGGCCTGGCAGGAATGAATTCGCTCGAGGCGCCAGTTCTGTCCACTGGCGAGCACGTCGGTTTGTTCCTGGCCTGACTCCGGGCAGTCCCCCCGCAGCAGATTGGGTTGATCAGCGGGCCTGTCTGGCTGGGGGCTGCTGTCCCCCCAGCGCCGGCCGATGTCAAAGCCAAATTGGGCCGCCAGTTGGACCACATCGTGGTGGTTGCTGCAGTCTCTGAGGGCTTGCCGAAGCTCGGGCTGGGCTTCAGTCAAGGCCACGAAGGCATTGAGCTGTTGGATCTTCTGGAGGAACTGTTGGAGCTGGGCTTCGGCCATCAGCTCAGTATCGGGTTCAGCGTTTTGCTGAGGTTGAACCGCTCGAAGTGCACCCCGCGGATCAGGAGTTCTTCTCTCCAGCGGATCCGCCAGCCCAGCTTCAGCAGTAGAGGGGTGGAGATCAGGCTGGCTTCGGTGACGAGGGAGCCGAGCTTGTCCTCAGACGCTTCCGCCTCGATGGCCTCAATCAGGGCGCGTCCATGGCCCCGCTGTTGGTGTTCAGGATGGCAATAGAGCAGGGATAGGCGTTGGCTTGGATCCCGCAGGGCAAAGGCGAGGACGCCTCCATCCGTTGCTTCGCTGGCCAGGGCGCGACCGCGCTCGAGCTGAAGTGCAAGTGCCGGACCTTGACTGGCCCAGGCTTCTCTTTGTGCCTGCGTGTACAGCTTCGGGTCGCAACTCAGGACGGCCTGCTGATAAATCGTGATCGCCTCAGAGTGCTCGTCCCTGCGTAATTCACGGATTCGATGCATCGAGGCCTTTGATACTCAACTCCTTGCCGAATTCTGGCTTGGTTTGATCTTCATGGAGCTGGTGCCTAGTTAAACCGTGTTGTATGTTGCACGAGTATCTGGCTCAAGCCCTCTACCTCAATGCTCACCGGTTCCGATCTTCTGGCCAAAGTTAAAGAGCTTGGCGATGTAAGTAAGTCCGATATCGTCCGCGCTTGCGGTTATGTCTCCTCCAAGAAGGACGGCGGCGAGCGTCTGAACTTCACTGCTTTCTACGAAGCGCTTCTCGAGGCCAAGGGCGTTGAGCTGGGCGTGAGCAGCAAGGTCGGCAAGGGTGGCCGCAAGCTCAGCTACATCGCCACCGTTCAGGGCAACGGCAACCTGCTGATCGGTAAGGCCTACACCGCCATGCTGGATCTTCAGCCCGGTGACGAGTTCGAAATCAAGCTCGGCCGTAAGCAGATCCGTCTGATTCCCGCCGGCGGCAGCGACGAAGACGAAGAGTGATCGACAGCCCTAACGGCTGAGCGTGACCTCCACGCCATTGGCCCCCTCCAGCGATTGGAGGGGGCTTTTTTGTGCCCAGCCCAGAACGTTTTGATAGTCCTCGGGATGGCAGCTGAGCAGGATGATTTGAATCCCCTGCTCCATCCCCCGCTGCAACATTGCTTGCAATGGATCGAGGCGTTGCCGATCGGTATTGGTAAAGGCGTCGTCGAAGACCAAGGGCAGGGCACCGTCATAGGCACCCATCAGGACTTCGGCCATGGCCAGTCGCAGCGCCCCTGCGAATTGTTCGCGCATGCCTCCACTGAGTCGCGCAAAGTCATAGGCCTGGCTGTCCTGCAGCAGTTGCAGTTGCTGGAAGCCATGTTTGGGATTGAAGGCCAACAGGGCCTTCTCCGCTCCTGTCGGCAAGAGGGCCCCGAGGTAGGGATTGAGGGCTGAACAGAGCGGTTCGCTGTAGCGATTGGCCAGCTCAGCTTGGGCCTGATGGAAGTGCTCCTGCAGCAGTTGCAGAGCGTTGGCCTCCCGTTCTTGCGTTTGGCGTTCCTGCTGGACGTTCTCCCAGCGGGCCTGGGCTAGCTCCAGTTGAGCACTGGGGTTTTGGGCTCCCAGGCTGGCGCAGCGCTGTTCGTTCTGCCCCCGCTCATTGAGGAGAAGCTCTTTCTCCTGGTTGAGCTGCTCGAGCAGTTGCAGGGCCCCAACGGATCCCTGGCGTTGTTGCTGCAGTGTTTTTCGTTCGCTCTCCATCGCCGCCAATACCGCTCGCCGCTCCTTGACGTCTTGCTCCAGGTGTTGGAGCTGCTCGACGCTCGCTGGGGTTGACTCTTGTTGCAGTCGTTGCTCGACCATCGCCAAGGAGCCGGCGAGTTGCTCGAGCCGATTGCGGCATTGCTCCAGCTGGCGGCTCTGGGCTTGCTCCTGTTGCCGCTGTTGCTGATGCTGTTGCAGCTGCTGATCGAGGGCGCTGCTCTGCTGCTGGATGGTCTGGCGTAGCTGCGTGTCCAGCTCTTCGAGTGCCGTTGGATCGTTGGGCAGTCCCTCCTGGCGATCGAGACTGATGGCTTGCTCCAGGTCCTGCTGGCGCGGGAGCAAGGCACTGAGACGTTCGCTCAGCCCGGACCAGGGGATGGCCTTGGCTGCGGTGCGCAGGTCGCTGAGATCCCGCTCCAGGCTGCGCCGTTGTTGCTCAATCGCCTCCGCGGCTTCGCTGTTGGCGGCCCCGAGCTGCTGGGTTAACCGTTCGCAGTCTTGGCGGCAGCGCTCCAGCTGAGCCTGGGCCTGGGGCAGCGCGTCGCCGCCGCCGGGGCTCACCTGTAGGCGGACGGCAGCTCCAACCTGCAGTTCAGTGATGCTGTTGAGCTGGCGCTTCTCTCCGGCCTGGATC
>VMBT01001160.1_pt1 | contig 14240 bp, 24 predicted proteins | sample 4404301 | NCBI WGS metagenome assembly VMBT01 (sample SAMN12238535, study PRJNA552566) | marine metagenome | isolation source: Coastal seawater | place: USA: coastal Georgia, Sapelo Island | collected 2008-08/2009-08
CTATCTGTTCCTGTTGTAATTAGATCTTCTGACACTACTATTGTTCCTAAGATTAGTATCAATGGTGGTTCTTCTGGACTTATTGAAAACGTCACAGTTCAAAATGGCGATACTCTTGAACTAGTTGTTGATAACTCTACAGACGTTACTGATATCAGTCTTCCTGGACAAGGTGTTGTTACGGTTGGTATCAATGTAGGAAACAGAATTATTCAAACCTGGACTGTATCTAACTGGACTGGTCCAGATACTATTCCATCATTCACACCTATCAACCAAGTTATCAACAGAACTCCTGGTGGTGTTAGTGTCATTGGTCCTATTGGATTGACTGACTTCAACCTACCAATTACCATTAGTGCGACAGATCCTGAATCATACAATGAGTTTAACTTCGCTACCAATGAAGATATTGGTGATGTTCTGTTCTCTATCAATGGTGATGCAGCAACTGTAGGACCACGCACAGTAAATCCTGATCCTGGTGGAGATCCTGTATTCATCACTATTGTTATGCAACAACCTGGAGATGCAAATCTTGATCCTGTTCAAGGACTGTCGCATTATGGTCAAACAGTAATTACATTTGGTGATGCAACTCCATTTCAGTTGAGATCTATTAACTATGCTGTTAAACCTATTCCACCTGCATATCTTGGTGTATGGTATACTGAGAAGAATGCATACTTTGATGATGCAGCATGGGAAGCAGCAGGTGAAGATCCTAATAATGCTAGAGATTACTACAGAGCACCTAAGTTTGATGGTTACTCTATTGGAACTGTTGTTCCTATTACTAAAGAAACTCCACTTGATGATGGTAACTTTGGTTATGGTGACATTGAAGAAAGATTCCCAGGATTCTTGGAATGTAATGGTCAATCAATAGCAGCAGCAGATTATCCTTGGTTGTGGGAAGCAATTGGCAACACTTATGGTGGCAATGCTACATTCATTCCATCAACTAGTGCATATACTGGAAACTTTAACCTACCAGATTATCGTAATGTTAGAATGGTAGGTGCTGGTATTGTTGATGCTAACAGAGGATCATCTTCATTTGTTCCTGTAACGAGTCCTGGTGGTTCATTTGAAATTACTGGATCAACTGGTGGTTACTGGTATGTTGATGATGTTGATGTTGCTGGTCCAGATCCATTAGAACAGGTTATTGCACCTGCTGGTAGTAGTGACGGAGTAGAATCATCATATTTTACACTAGGAACTCCAAGAACATTTGGAACCGAGGAACTAGAAGCAGATGTTGATTTCACCGTGACTGGTGAAGTTGTTGCTAACATTGGTCCTGTCAGTGATGTTTCTGTTCGTCCTCCACAGCACGAACACGAAATTATCTCTGGACAAATTGATAGTGATGATGGTGATCCACTCATTCCATGGGGTGCTAGAGCATACTATGGCACCAGTGCTAGTGGTTCGCAGAACTGGAGTGGAAGACCTGACGGTGATACAAACGCTGTTGATGATGGTTACTGGGAAGATGCAAACTTCTGGAACTTTGGTAGATTCGACGGTGAAGTTGGAGACTCTGGTAGAGGATCTCTGCTAGATCTGTTGCCTGGTTCTGGTAGCAGCAGCGTGGCATTTGGTAACTACTGGGGTTCACCATTCTCAGAAATCAGTGGTCTTAGTGATGATTACTTCACCAAGAACGGTAATCCTAACAACGGTGACGCTGGTGTTATTGACACAGAGGAAACTAATGCTAGAATAGATAACTATCTGTCCATTTATAGTGGCACTTTGAATCACTCTCACTTGCTGGGAACTGACCCTGTTACTAATCCACAAGCTGACTTCTCTTATGGTAACGTCAACGCAGACGCTACTGCATTCAGACAAGGACTAGCAACATTCAACACAGTATTCTCACTTAAGTTTACTCAGAATGCTACGACAGATGGTGGATCAGGTGTTGATATTGAACTCAACCCAGCGTCATTCACCTGGAACAATAGCAGCAAACCAATTCCTACTGCTGCTATGAACCCACAGCGCAAGGTTCCTATCATCGCACCATTCCACAAGGTTAAATATATAATTAAGGCATTCTAATTTAGAATATGGCAATTGCACATAATGCGGATCCCACTGTTGGTAAGGTCCAACAATGGAGACCCCTTGAATTGATGCAAGATCCAAACATCACTAAGTCAGACTTTAGTGATTTTATTGGAGTATGGGAGAACTTTGTCCCTGCTCCATTTTGTGATCAATGCATTGGTTGGTTTGAAAACCTACTGACTAAGCGTGGTTCATTTGTTGGACCAGAAGATTTTGAGTCGCATCCTGAAGAGCAACAATACTTTGATGATCATCTTATGAATGGTGCTACTCAGTATGGTAGTAACATGACAAGGAAGGATGTATCTGTTCTTGCTAACTATGTCAACCAGTCAATGACATATCAGGTCAATCAGTTCCTGAAGTCATGTATGGTTCATTATATGGCAGAGTTTGGACAACTAAAGAATGTTCCTATGATCTCTGCTGATGTCAAGATGCAGAAGACACAACCAACTGGTGGTTATCATCAATGGCATTATGAAAACTCTGCTGCATCACATGCACAAAGAGAAGTTACCTGGATGATCTATCTCAATGACATTCCAGAGGGTGATGGTGGTGAGACTGAGTTCTTGTATCAAAAGAGAAGAATTCGTCCTACAAAAGGCACAGTTGTATACTTCCCTGCAGGCATGACTCATGTTCACAAAGGAAACACACTGTTCAACGGAGATAAATATATCTTGACGGGATGGTATATTAAGACGGCACTAGTATGACCTCAAGCACACCAATCATAAGAAAACCACTATTGCAGTTGGATCTTATTAACAATACGATCCTGCAAGCACCTAACAGTGCTACTACATTGACGGATTTCAACACAAACTCTCTGCAGAGACTAGAGTTTGAAGATGAACTCAAGACTAAGTTCTTTGAGATCATCGGAGATTTCTGGCATACTAGTGAAGATACTCTTGACTTCTTTAGTTACTACAATGATGGCACCTACATGGCGCAACGTAGTAGACAGAAGTATGACTTTCAGTCAGAATCTATTTACTGGCAGGAGTATCAGTTCAAGAGTGGTAGTGATGAACTAGCAACAGAAGTCTACACCAAAGCACTAGCATTGTTTGCTGTTGCTGCTAAGCGTAAGACTGATCTTGCACTTCAAAAGACTGAAGCACTAGACAAAGAGATCAATTTCTTTGAATCTAAGTGGATCAAGAGAACTAGAGAGAAGCAAATGATGCTGAATGCTAGTGATTGGCGTGTGCTTCCTGACATTGAAGATTCTTATGAAGGTGAGAAGGCACAGTGGATTGCATGGAGAGCAAAGATTAGATCTATTGCTGTTCCTACACCAGAACAATATGGTGATAAACTAGAGTTTGCACAAACTCTATTCAATCAGGTTTATCCTATTGATCCTAAGAACTACAGAAAACTATATGAGGGTGTAGAGAATCCACCTGCATTCATGGATCCCGATGATGCTGATCAATGGACAAACTACGATGATGATGCATCATCTGACTTCCTTGATAGCAGAATGATTAACAAACTCATGTATGCTAAGCAAAGAGCAGCAGGAACTAAGAGAGTTAAGAGACAAGTTCTTGACATCATTAAACTGATGCAAGTAGAATCAATCTATCCCGATTTCGATAGCAGTCAATTTATCCTGGACGACTAACTATGTTTTATGAATGTGAGATTCTTAATGAACAACAACTGACCCACATCAATGATTTGTTCGACAAAGCAGAGTTTACACAAGGAACCGTTTCACAACGTGATGAGAATAATGTAGATACATCTGTGAAGGATAACTTCGTGATGGGTCAGCATACATCACAGTTTAGAAAGAGTCTGGAAATTATTCAGCAGGGTATCAATGATGCTACTGCATTCAGATCTACTTTCGTTGTGAAAGAGATGACTGTTCCTCAGATGACAGAGTATCGTGAGGGTGGAAAGTATAACCCACACATTGATAATATTACTGTCCAAGGACTAAAAGCACACCACAGTATCACACTGTTTCTCAATGACCCTGATGAGTATGAGGGTGGGGAACTGGTGATCACTGATGGTGATATGCCATTTAAATTCAAACAGAAGGCAGGCACAGCATTAGTGTATCCTACAGGATACATGCATTATGTTGCACCTGTGACATCTGGTAAGCGTCGTGTTGCACTCATGTGGGCAACCAGTCTTATTGAAGACTTCTTCATGCGTCATCAAATTCTTAACTTTGGTAAGAGCATTGAGAGACTATTGGAAGCATATCCTGATGCACCACAAGAAGTTCTTGTGCCATTTGAACAAGTAAGAACCAATTTTGTGAGAGAGTATGGAAATCTATGATAGACCATTTGGTGACTATGACTTCGCAAAGATTCTCGAAGACATGGCACGACCACGATGGAGATATGGTCATGCATCAGTATCAAAAGATCATGACATCCCATTCTGGGAGATGACACTAGTAGATGAACCATTTTACACTGAGCATCTCCTAAATATCATTAGAGACGTGACAAATGAACCTGATCTAACATTAGAACGTGTCTATGCAAATGGACATGTCTTTGGTGATAAGGCAATGCCTCACACTGATGGTCATTATGATGATTGTAGAACGTTCCTACTATATGCAAATCATATGTGGGATCATACCTGGGGTGGCAAGACTGCTTTCAAAGGTAGTGATGGCAACTGGACATGGGTAGAACCTGCACCTAACAAAGCAGTATTCTTCAATGGACGTATGCTACACCACGCAGAAGAAGTCTCTAGAACATTCAATTCATTAAGAGTTACAATCGCCTGGAAGTTAAATGGAGCTACACGCAAACTACACTATTGATTACTTGCAAGACTTTATTGAAGAGTCTGCCAAGCGTCAAGAGAAAACTATTATCTTCCTGCGTTCTACTGGATGGAACAGCAGCACTGATGTTGATGCAATCAATGCATCATATGATCTGTATAGAAGCAGACTGCCACTAGATGTGTTTACTGGTCTACAACAGTCTGAATATGTGTTCATCGTATGTGATAATGTAACAGAGGCGATGGAATGGTGTGAGGATCTATTCCCAATCAACCAAGCATCATGCACCAGACCAGAAGATTATATCTTCTATGGTGTGTATAGTCCTCAAGGTCAACTACTAGCGGATAACGAATAATGTTTGCAGCAGAACTTGACGTATCAAAAGTATATCGCTTGAGTGATAAGTCACTGCTGCACACTCATGCACGTATGTGGCCTCAATGCACATCTTTGGTGGATGATCAGTATCCTAATATCTTCACAGATGCACAAACTGATAAAATTCAAAAAGTCCTAGGATTTAGTTTTATTGATCCTGACTATTTTGTCCCATCCAACACAACCAAATATATTGAGATCTACTACAACGAAGAGATTGAGCAAGTTGAGGTAACTACTGATATGTCAGTAGAATACCTGATGGATGATAAAGAGTGGTATCAATTGAAGTATGAGTTAGATCCTATCGAAGATATTAGGGAGAGGATGTTGAACCTCTTCGAGAGGATTGGACCCAACCAAATTAGAGTTGGCAAGTTCAAATTTGATGCTGATGGTAATACTATTTCCATGACACATACGCCTCAGCGTATCACAAAGACTCTGCAAGGTTCTACCCTCTACAGATTCATCGAAATGATCTCACATCAGCAGCACAAAGTATTCTTTGAGCAGAGCAAATCAGATCGTAGTATTGTTGTTCACACACGTCGTGACTACAGCAATAGAATATATGCATTCCCTGCGAATGCAGCAGACAAAGAGATCGCCTCACTACAATGGCGTAAGAAGAAACAACCCAAGTCTAACATTAGAAACAATTGGATTGATCGTATCGAGCAAGTATATGAGATGATTAGTGCAGACGATGCGGCATGGATTCGCACACTAATTGATCATGATGACCAAGAGATTGACTTCTCGTTCGTATTCAATCTTGCTGGTGCGCTGGATGACGTGCTAATCTACAAGAGAGAAGCAAAGATGTTCAAGTCGTTCCGCCCCTGACCAGTCTGCAAACTGCCACACACGCTTGACCAGCGCCGCTTGATGCCTTATACTATATGCATCAACGCGACAGACCTACACTATGCAACTCCGTCCCCACCAGCAGCGTGCTCTCGATGCTATGCTGACTGCTGACAAGGGTCAAATCCTGGTGCCGACTGGTGGTGGCAAGACGCTGATTGCTATCAAGGATGCTGTTCGTCGTTATGCTTCCGCAGAAACTCCGCAGACTATTGTTGTTGTTGCGCCTCGCATCATGCTCGCTACTCAACTGTCTTCCGAGTATCTTGAGCATATAGATAATGCTAACGTCTTGCACGTTCATAGCGGCGAGACTACACATTTCAAGACAACCAAGTCTGATCGTATCAACTTGTTTGTTCGTATGTGTCATCATGTTGGTGAGCATGTGATCATCTTCACCACCTATCATTCTCTGCCCCGTATTATCGATGCTGGTATCGACATCAATTGCTGTTATTTTGATGAGGCGCATAATGCTGTGCAGCGTAATCATTTTGTTGGTGTCGCTGCTGCCAGCATGACTGCTGATGCATCTTACTTCTTCACTGCCACACCTAAGCACACTCGTCGCACCAATCGTGGCATGAACAATGGTGAGATCTATGGCAAGGTTCTTTGCAACGTCCCTGCTCCTGAACTGATCAAGGGTGGCAGCATCCTTCCTCCCACTGTCATCCCCTTTGAGGTTGACTTCGAGCGTCAGAAGGGTGCAGATGCCGCTGTAAACGACCGTGACATGCTTCTGGGTGTGGTAGACTCGCTTGATGCTGCAAGCGCCTCTAAGGTCCTTGTAGCGTCCCCTGCGAGCAAAGTGATGGGTGCTATGCTGTTCAAGACTGACATCATGCATCAACTGAAGGAACGTGGTTACGATGTTCTCCACATCACCAGCAAGTATGGTGCTTATGTCAACCAAACCAAGGTCAATCGTGAGCAGTTCTTTGACACCTTCGATGCCTGGGGTAAAGACCCTAACAAGAAGTTTATCATCTTCCACTACAGCATTCTGTCTGAAGGTATCAACGTTCACGGTCTCACCCACACTGTGATGCTGCGTCAACTTGACATCATCGAGATGGCACAGACTATCGGTCGCGTCATTCGTATGAATCGTGATGATGCTGCTGACATTGCTGCTGGCAAACTCACCGCTGGTAATGTTAGCATGTATCGCAAGTCTACTGGTTATGTGACAGTGCCTGTGTTCAAGAACTATGGTGCTCCCACTATCAAGCGACTCCAGAAGATCGTCAACACTGTATTTGTTGACGGTATGCCTGCCACCAGTGTGGTTGCCTAATAGTTAAGAAAGTCTGAGTTTATACAGATTTCCTGACACAATCATCTAAAATACTATTGAACCAAAGAGCACCGCCGATGGATTGGGACAACCTCACTAAACACGAGAAACGCAAAGATGCATTCTACATCTTTTATGAGAGTGTTCTCAAACCAGATCATGAACTGCGTCAAGATGCACATGAGCAGAAATGTTATCATGAACTGCTAGAATGGCGTGGTGAAATCATTGCTTACCTTGACCGCCGTCGCAACGAAGAGTTTAATCACTATGACAATTGAAGGACGCCCTGAGAAAGATTGGAACCAAGCATACTACAATCAGCGACGTGATCGTCTTGCTGATACTGTAGGTGACTATCTCACATGCGATTCTACATCTGCTCGTCAATGTTATGAAGAGATGCTAGCAGAGGTTGATGGATGGATCAAGCATCATCGTGAGGGAATGAACAAAGCACAGGAACTGAAAAACTTGCTTATGGGTCACAGAGATGTTAATATGGACTTTCCTCACTGGCCTGGTGAGGTAACTGAGAAACAATTCCTCCAAGAGAACACCATCCCTGATCGTTACTAATATGTGGACACCAACACGCGAGATCAAAATGTTACGCAAAGCGTTAACAAAAGATTATCTTTATACTGATGAAGAAATTATTAGAATGAAGCGTCGCATCCGTGATCTGTATCGTCTCCGCCGAGATATGACAAGAGGTTTCGGGTTTGGCAATGGTGGCGAACCTATGATTGACATGACAGAATCTTCAATGAATCAGCAGGTTGAGGACATCAAGCAATCTTATGATAGTATAGATAAAGTTGCACTCTAATTCTTTGAGTAACACAATGGCACACTCACAAGACGCAGCCGATGCGCTGACCAATGAGGTTAAAGATCTTGTCAAAGACCTTCAAGATCGTAACGTTCATCTTGAGAAGAAAGTAGAATCCTTGTCTGACTACATTAAAGAACTCCGCCAGGAGATCAGTGACATGGAAAACAAAGAGTATGACGTTTGAACTACTCCAACCAGTAGAATACCACGGCACCCGTGGTTACATCTCATTCGTAAGTGAATACTATGTGAGTATTTGCTTCAAAGACATCCCCTTACCTGAGTCAGCAAACTCACGATGGGGTCGTCATTATGCTAACTTGATTGTCTATCCTGAATATCAACATGAAATACGCTGTTGTCTATCTGAAGCAGAAGAAAAACAAGAAGACACGCCAAGAAGCGATCTTTTACAATTTAGACGACGCCAGTGCGTGGGAGCAGCATATTAACAAGACTCTCCACGTCCAGACAGACATCATCCCCATCTTTGGGGACACTTGATGTAGTGTCCACTCTGCCCCTGACTCTGCCCACTCTGCCCCTATAATTACAACAGTTACACAATGAACAACGTGATCATCGATCCTGCTGAACTGACTGAAGAAGAGCGCACTCGCATTCTTTACGAAGCAGACTACTACATGCCTAGCAATCAAATCTATGAAGTCCTCCCCGAAGATCTCCTCGAAGAATTCTGATACTATCAGTGTTGACTTGACAGTCGGTGAGATTCAATTTCTCATCGATTGCATGTGGGGTCAATCGCGACACGACTCTCAAGCACTAGCATTCAGAAACAAAATCAGTGATGTTGACCTTGAGCGTCGTCTATCACACCTTGTCGCAGATCATTCCGCACTAGATTCATGAAACGTTTTCTTCCTGCCTTCCTCGCTGCACTATCATTCGGCACAGCACACATTGCACTCGCAAATGAAGACAAAATCACCAAAGGTTTCTACTCCATGGATGCAATGGGGTGTATGCTACTTCGTGAATGCACTGAAGGTGTGGAAGAAGTGTTCTCCCTCCTTGATGTATCGTCGCAGTATAAAAACCCTGAACGCTACACTTTTGCGTCGCTAGAGTTTAACACTCTGCTGATGACTCTTCGTCGCATTGGTATCAACGTATATCTTGCTGACGAGAAGTATTTCCCAGTCAATCATCGTGGTGTCTATCACACTGTTGGCAACAACTTCTTCCTGAACAAGGCACACATGGGCAATCCTGCCACATTGATGTCAGTAATGCGTCATGAGGGTTGGCACGCTGCACAGGACTGTATGGCAGGTAGTATCGAGAATAGTTTGATTGCTATTATTATGCCAGAAGAGTCAGTTCCTGTCGTCTGGCGTGTGATGGCAGAGCGCACATATCCTAAGTCTGCTGTGCCCTGGGAAGCAGAAGCAGGTTGGGCAGGTAGAACTGAAGGCATGACACAAGACGCACTAGATGCATGTGCCACTGGTAAAATGTGGGAAGTATATGAACCCACACCTCTCACTCGTAAGTGGTTAGTTGAAGAGGGTTTCATCAAATGACAATCGAAGTAACTGATCACAACGATGGCACGTTCACAATCTCCTGGGACGAAAACGACCCGCTCGAAAGCGTCTTCAACGACTGGACAGAAGAAGACTTCCTCCAAATGCTCACAGAAGCAGCAGAGAGAATCCTCTCCCAAAGAGAATACTACGAGGGCAAAGAGAAAGTCAACCCAACAGAAACTAGAGGAGAATCTCAAAACTCTAACATCAGCGAAGCAACCAAAGAAGACTGGGAAGACTTCTGGAACTCAGAAAGCGAAGGCAGAGAATACTCCCAAGCAACGCAAGAACTCCTCAACACCTGCGAAGAAACCTTCGGGCAAGTCTACCACTCGCCAGAAGCGCAAGGATCCTGGGATTAAAGCAGTCAGATCATACGATCAGAAACTATTCCCATGGACATCATTCTCTTATCGTCTTGATGATAAGCGTGAGAAGAAAGTATGCCACTTCCAATGCTTTGAACACGCAGAGAAGTATATTACTAGATATAAGATGCTCCCTAAGGAATACAAGTTGAGTTATGATTTTCATGCCCTGGGAGCGCAGAAAGATTAAATGGGATGCATTTACTGTGACTGAGAACTCTAAGTATTACACACAAGTTGAGGTTGACGAGAATGGTGATCTTGTGCTACCATTGCCAGAAGAACTATTGCAAGAGTTAGGATGGACAACTGACACTGTAGTAGACTTTGAACCACACGACAACTATTTCACATTGAGGAAAGTAAATGACGACACGACAGTTTGTGACTAAATCTGGTGACACTTGGGAATGGGAAGAAACACCTGAAGTGACCAAAGCAGTAGCACGTTTGCACGACACCATTCGTAGACTTGAGCGTGAGAATGGAGAGAACGGTGGAGACTATGGAGTCGGAAAGTGAACACGATCTTCATCCTGGGGTTCATCCTGTTGTTGACAGTGACAATGGAGATGACGTGGGGAGTGAAGAACCACAAAATCCCACCATCCCGCTAGTATTATCACTAGTTGCCTGCTTCTTGTTTGGTATTGCCATCATCGTTGCAGGATATTTCAAAGGTAACATGCACTTAGTCACAGTATTGAAGAATGCAACTCACTCTTGACGAACTGGTATACATGAAGACTGTTCTCGCAAGAACGTCATCATATACTATTGCTAGAGCAGAACAGATTGATCTTCCCGCTGTGAAGCATCAACAACTACAACAAAAGATCGATGACGAAATCTTCAAAAGACAAGGGTGAGTTTGATTATGGTTGTTGGAAAGATCGTGATGATCTCCTCAATGCTATCAGACATGAGAACAAACTGATGAACAAGAAGTTCAAGTTTGAAAAACCACACAACATCAAGAACCGCAAGCAAACTGATGATTGAGTTTGATTATTCGTTGGACTATAAGTCATTGGACTTCACAGAGGATGATAACCGTCACCTCTACAGAATTGGCCGCGGCGAACAAGGTGTGCTGCTAGTTCAACCCTATTCTGCACAACTTTGTCTTTTCTGGCGTTTCAAGACGCCCGCAGAGGCAGGAGACAGTGCCCGCACCCTGTATCGCAAGTTTTACGAATATATGTCTGAAGGCGACTTTGTAGGCATGGACATGTGTAGAAAGTTCCTTCAAATGGGGTTCACGCGCTCTCGACGCTACGCAAATCATCATTCTGGACGTAAATACGATAAAAATGGTGAGATTCGTCCGCAGGAGACGGATCATGCGACGTGCTGCTACGCAGAATCTGCTAAAATCTTCAAGACTTATTGGAATGCTGTGAGCGACGATGACATCTATAAGTCAGCACGAAAGCAATGGCGTGACGCCGAGTGCCAGTGGGCGAAGTGTCTACCTGACCCTCCCACACCACCCTGGAAGGGTTAAGATTACTAGGTAATCGAGAGACACCGATGCAACTCCAAACCTCTGCCACCACCGTTGACTTCTTCCCCGTGGGCACTGGCAAGCGTTTCGTCAAGCGTGTGATCTGGCACCAGGGCGATGTGACTGAGATGACATCTTTCACCACCCGTGTTAAGTCTGATGCAATGTATGACATCGATCAGTATATTGCTAACGGTGCTACTGTAACTGACATCAACCTCAACGAATACACTGGTGATGACTACTCTCCCGTCTACTGCTGATAATAAAGAGTTTGTCGATTTTCTCTTCGGCAAACTCTTCAAACATGTTGACACTGACATGTTAGATTTGCAAGACGATGACTCTTGCTGTGACCACATTCAACTCTCACTCCTCGATGATCACCTCTAAAGCACAAATGATCAAGATCATGTCACAGTGTGAGGGTGCTGATACTCTCACCCGTGAGGAAAAGTTTCAAGTGTTCGTGCGAGTGTGTGACAACATGCTCAACGATGGTAGAATGACCAAGGCAACACACAAACGATTCACGGAGATCTGGTGACACCAACAACTAATTCTGACTGGTTCACTCAAACGAGTGACAAACTCTACGATAGGCATTACTATACTATCGGTAACAAGAAGTTTCATGACTATGAACTCATGAGAAATCATTGGTGGAATTCTATCATCACTAATCAAGTGGTGCATGTTCATGACTACAAGAAGAAGAATAAGGGGTTTGCCTGATGGAAGTGCAAGCACATGGTAACTCCTACGAGAATGATGTAATCATGGAGCGCACTGGTTACACCAAGGATGAGTATGATGCACTCAAAGGTGGAGGATATACTGATGAGTTTGATCTAGTTAGTGGTCTGATTGTTGATTATAATGGTAGTGTGAAGTCTACTGGTAATAATACTATTGACTGTGCTGATATTCAGAAGAAGATGGAGCACAAAGAATATAATCTCATTGTAGGACAATACGATCAGGTTGGTGATAGCAAAGTATTTCATACTGAGTATGAGTTTTATATCACCCCAGCAGACTATGGTGTGCTGTGGGGTAAGATGCAGAGAGAACATATTGATGCCTTCGTAGGATACGTCAAGAGCATCCCTAAGGGTAAGGTAGCACAGCAAGAGACAAAACTAGCACGTAAGGTGTTCAAAGAGGAGATAGAAGACAAGCAGGCGTTGTATACAATCAATGCAAAGGTAGATAGCAAGAACCAACGACGTGTGCAGTGTTCATTGAAGATCAGTGAATTGATTGCTGCTGGTATCAAATATAATCAACGTAGTATAGACTACCAATACCACTCACCACGACGTAAGTTTAAGAAGAAATCCTAAAGATTAGTCAAATGTCAGTCATTCATGACCTATAATAGTATTGTCTTCACCAGTGTGTATCATGATCGATCGTTCATTTCTAGACAGAATGCCACATGAACTCAAGGAGGCAATTGCAGAAGATTGTGAAGATTATTTGATTCACAGACACATCCCACTACAATCACATTCATACGATAACATCATCATGCACGCATTGAAGGAAGGTTATCAAATGAAACTCTTCGATCGACCCATCCGCAAACCAGCTTGACAACTGTCCACCAGCGCCCCCAGAGGGCGCTTTTTCATGCCATACTATGTTCATAGTCAAGGGGAGACACCCAATGAGCACCACTGCCGTCAAGCACTGCTTCTACAAGGTTGAGATCGACACCAAGGACTCTGTGATCCCCATCATCTACTTCCGTAAGGCAGGACGCTGCACCACTGCCAAGGGTGCCGACCGTCAGCACAATCGCATTGTGAACGAGACTGTCGATGCATGGCGTCCATTCTCCGAGCAGATCAAGCGTTACACCATCTCCCGTGTGCCAGCTGATGTAGTGGTACGCGGTGAGGTTCGCAGCGCCTGATCTGCCCTATAATAAGCACATAAGCGAAACACCCCAATGCAACTCCTCACCAACGCTACTCTGGTTGATTACTATCCTGTAACACCTGCTGGCAAACGTTTCGTTCGCCGCGTGATCTGGCATCCTAATGCTCCTAGTGAGATGACCACATTCTCCACCATCACTAAATCTGACATGGTGTATGATGCAAACCAGCATATTGCTAACGGTGCTCAAGTGACTGACTTCAACGTTCACTCCTACACTGGTGACGATTATTCAGTTATGGCTTGTGTTTGTTGATAACGAGGGTCTATGTAATTGTGTCCCCTGACGCGGGACCTCCCCTCACTATTTTTTCATCATGATTACTTCCAAAGCACAAATGCTCCGAGTTATGAAACAATGCGACGGAGCGGATACTCTCACCCGAGAGGAAAAGTTTCAAGTGTTCGTGCGAGTGTGTGACAACATGCTCAATGATGGTAGAATGACCAAAGCAACTCACAAACGTTTTACGGAGATCTGGTGATGATTACTGAAGCAACTACTGCCGATTGGACTGATTTTTGGGAGAACGAAATGCCTACCACCATTGACATGAATCAAGAACAAATTACTGCCATGCTCACTGTTTCTGAGCAAAT
>VMBT01001164.1_pt1 | contig 14229 bp, 12 predicted proteins | sample 4404301 | NCBI WGS metagenome assembly VMBT01 (sample SAMN12238535, study PRJNA552566) | marine metagenome | isolation source: Coastal seawater | place: USA: coastal Georgia, Sapelo Island | collected 2008-08/2009-08
TAATTAGACCAGCATTCTCGGCAGAGTACATATCAAATTGAGTTGAGGGTAATAGCAAATTAGCCGAAGCATCTTTGTATAACGGAACTACATCTGTAAGTTTTCTATCAGCTATTACTACACCTGCAGCATGCGTTGCTACATTACGATTTAAGCCTTCTAACTTTAAAGATAAATCAGTTAATTTTTTAACTCTGGTATCCTCACTTATCAGTTTTTGTAATCTAGGCTCGCCAGCAATGCATTGGGTTAAAGATTGTGGTCTAGATGGATCAAAGGGTATCATTTTAGAGATGCTATCAACAAATCCATAAGGTAGTCCTAAAACTCTTCCAACATCTCTTATAACCATTCTTGCTTTTAATTTACCAAATGTAATTATATGAGCGACACTATCTTTATATTTTTTGGTAAGGTACTCGAAAACTAAATCTCTTTTATCTTCACAAAAATCTATATCAAAATCTGGCATTGAGATACGATCAGGATTTAAAAATCTCTCAAAAATTAGATTAAATTTAATAGGATCAACATCGGTAATTGATAAACACCAAGCAACTAAAGAACCTGCACCAGAACCTCTGCCTGGTCCTACTGGGATGTCATTATTTTTTGCCCACTTGATATAATCTGAAACTATTAAAAAATAGCTTGGATATTTCATTTCAATTATAATATCTAACTCATGGTCTAATCTATCTTTGTATTGTTTAAATTTTTCATTATTCTTTAATTGATTTTCGTCAATGTTGAAAACTTTTTTAAATTTTAAAATTAAACCATCCAATGACTCTTTTCTTAAAATTTCATTTGCCTCCCCTCCTTTTTCAGAGCTTATATTTGGTAGAATTGGTTTAGAAAATAATGGCCTGAAATTGCAGCGCATTGGAAAATTATAATTATTTTCTAAAGCTTCAGGTATATCTGCAAATAACTCTAGCATTTCAGAGTTATCTTTAAAATAATGTTGATCTGAAAATTTTAATCTATTCTTATCATTAACATAAGTTTTATTACCAATACATATTAAAGCATCATGTGCTTCATGCATATCTTTATGCATATAAAAGGTCTCATTTGTCGCTATAAGCGGAATTTCTAATTCTAGCGAACAAGCTAAATTAAATTTTTCAAATCCAATTTCATTATCATCCCCATGTCTTTGAATTTCTAAATAAAACCTATCACCAAATTTTGATTTAAGTTTTTTATAAAAATTTTTAATTTCTGACAATTTACCTTTATTAAAAAGTTTACCAAAAAAACCATTTATAGTTCCTGAAAATATTGAAACACCATTTGAATTTTCTAATAATTCTTCAAATAACAAATGAGGCTCTGAAATAGCGTCATTCTTAAGATAAGATAATGATGATAATTCAATAATCTTTTTATAACCATTTTCATTTAGAGCAAATAAAGGAAGTAAGCCAATTGTGTCTTCAAATTTAAAATTTATTTGAGTGCCAATTATAGGTTGTGATCCTGATTTAGATATTTTTTCTGCAAACTCTAAAGCACCACACAAATTAGCAGTATCACACAACCCTATTGATCTAATTTTATTTTCTTTACAATAATCTTTTAAATCATCAATTTTAATTGCCCCTTCGCAAATCGAATATTGGGTGTGTATTTTTAGATGGTTAAATTGATGTTTATTTGAATCAAGCATTAATGGTTTTTATATTACCATTAATCATTTCCAACTGGCAATCTGCCTTATTAGCAAAAAATCTATTATGAGTTGCAAAAATAATCAACCTATTTGAATTTTTTTGACTGCTAATTATATTAAAAACTTCTTTTGCAGTATCTGTATCTAAACTTCCAGTTGGTTCATCGGCAAGAAGAATATCTGGATTATTTACCAAAGCTCTAGCAATAGCTACTCTTTGCATTTCCCCACCAGAAAGTTGAGAAGGATAATGGTTTAATCGATTTGATAAACCAATTTTTTTTAAAATTATTTTAGAATTTTCTATAGCTTTATTTTTATTTTTAATAATTGTTAAGTTAGCTAGATAAACATTCTCGATTGCAGTAAAGTCATTTAATAAATTATTTTGCTGATAAATAATGCCTATTTTATTAGCTCTAATTAAATCATTTTTACTTTTTTCTTCAAATTTAATATCTTTATTTTCTAATTTGACTTGTCCTGAGGTTGGTTGATCTATTAATGAAAGTATATTTAACAGAGTTGATTTACCTGATCCTGAGGGTCCTACAATAGAATAAATATTTCCTTTTTTAAAACTAAAATTCAAATTATTAAGAACTTTAATTTTTTTATTATTATCAAAAGTTTTAAAAACTTTTTTTAGTTGATAAAAATTATTCATATTTTAAAGATTGTATAGGATCTAATCTTGCAGCTTTTAATGCTGGAAAAATTGATACAATTATAGTTATAAAAATTGAACAGGCTGCAATAATGAATATTGAAAAAGGATTTATTTCAGAAGGCATTTTACTTAAAAAATAAATTTCCTCAGGAAATAAAGAAATATTAAATGAACTACTTAAAAATGATCTAATATTTTCTATATATATCGAAAATAAAACTCCTAAAAAAATTCCAAATAAAGTTGCAGAAGTACCAATAATAACACCAACTAAAAAAAAGATTTTAATAATAGACTTATTTAATACACCTATAGATTTCAAAATTGCAATATCACGTGTTTTATTTTTAACTAAAATTGTTAAACCAGAAATAATATTAAAAGCAGCTACAATTATTATTAATGATAAAATTATAAACATTACATTTCTTTCAACTTTTAGTGCTGAGAATAGAGAATTATTCATATCAGCCCAACTAAATACAAATTCTTGATCAAATATATTTTGAATAATTTCTTTTTGTGATTCGATATTTTGAGGATTTTTAAGATAAACTTCTAAGTTTTGTTCGTCTTTACTTAGACCAAAAAATTCTTCTAAAGTTCCAAGATTAATAAAGGCAATATTATTATCAAAATCAGCAAGACCACTATTAAAGATAGAGATAACTGTAAATGTTTTTTGTTTGGGTAAATTTCCAATAATAGTTTCTACACCTGATGGAGACATTAAGGTAATGTCATCACCAATATCAATACCAAGATCAAAACTTAATTCATTACCTATAGAAATAAAATTACCTGTTAAAGCGTCCTTATTTCCTTTAAATTTATTATTATTTATTATTTCTAATGAGGCAAAATCATCTTTATTATATCCTCTTAATAAAATTCCTTTTGTAGTATCTTTTTTAATAATAATTGCTTCACCTGAATTACTAAATATTAAATTACTTGATAAATTTTTTAATTCTAAAATATCAATTTTTTTTTGGTCGATTTGATTTTGATATGGCTTTACAGTAACATGAGAATTAAAGCCTACAATTTTATTGATTAGTTCAGTTCTAAAACCATTCATTACTGACATAACAATAATTAAAACTGCAACACCAAGACTTATTCCTATGAATGAAAAAATAGAAATAATATTTAAAAAACCATCTTTTTTTCTGGTTTTTAAAAATCTAAAAGTAACTTCTTTTTCTAATGTAGATATCAATTTCTAACTTTAAGTTTAGTGATAATCTTTATTATTTCTTTTAATGGCAAATTTTGGGCTTCATTTCCAGTTTCTTTAAATTCAAATGTGTCTCCTTCAGACTTTTTGCCTATGATTATCTGAAACGGTGCACCAATTAAATTGCTTTTTTTGATCTTAGATGAAAAATTTTCATCAGTATCATCAATTATTGCATCAATATTATTTGCGGCAAGTTCACTAAATATATTTTCTGCTTTTATTAAAGCAGAATTATCATTTTTATTTATCATGGGAATGATTATTAAATCGTAGGGAGCAACAGAAATAGGCCATTTCATTATTTCATTTTTCTCATCAAATTTTGCTTCGATAATAGCACCAACCAATCTTGAAACACCAATTCCGTAAGATCCCATTTTCACAAAATCTTTTTTTCCGCCAGGCAAATCAACTGAAGCATTCATGGGTTTTGAATATTTATCACCAAAATAAAATATATGTCCAACTTCTATCCCTTTTGTTATTAATCTATTATCTTCATCAACAGTCTTTTCAAATTCCTCTTTATTAAATTTTTCATCAGTAACTGAATAAAATTGCTCATATTTCTTTCTTAAATTTTCAAGTGATTTTTTTTCAACTTCAATATCACCAGTTTCAACATCAAAAATTCTTTTATCTGTGAAAATTTTACTTTCCCCAGTTTCAGCCAATATGATAAATTCATGTGAAAGATTTCCACCAATAGGACCTGTATCTGCTGCCATGGGAATTGCTGTTAAACCCAATCTTTTAAATGTTCTTAAATAAGATATAAAAAATTTGTTATAAGAAAAAAAAGCTTCCTCATCGCTGATGTCAAAAGAATAGGCATCTTTCATATAAAATTCTCGACCTCTCATAATTCCAAATCTTGGTCTTATTTCATCTCTAAACTTCCATTGAATATGGTATAATAACTGAGGTAAAGATTTATAAGATTTAACAGATGATCTAAATATATCAGTTACCAATTCTTCATTGGTTGGACCATAAAGCATTTCACGATTTTGACGATCTTTTATTCTTAACATTTCTTCACCATAATCATCGTATCGACCACTCTCCTTCCATATTTCACTAGATTGAATTGTGGGCATTAAAATTTCTTGAGCACCTATTTTATTTTGCTCTTCTCTTACAATTTGTTCTATTTTTTTCATAACCTTAAACCCAAGAGGTAACCAAGAATAAATTCCTGCAGATGATTGTTTAATCATACCAACTCTTAACATTAACTGATGAGATTTAATTTTTGCCTCAGAAGGAATGTCTTTAAGTATGGGTATAAAAGATTTTGAAATGTACATTTAGCTAATAATATTTCTTAAGTTTAGGTATTCAAATTTCATTAATAAATAAATAAATAAAAAAATAATAGAAGTAATTCCTGTACAATAAATGAATTTTTTCAGCATTTTTGGGTTTTCAGGTGATCCTGGATCTTCACCTTCAACTTTTTTAGGTTTTTCTCGATTTACATCTATTGGCAATATAGCAAAAAATACTATCCACCAAATAATAATATATATTATAGCTAAACCGGTAATACTCATTAGATTCTAACTAAATTTATATTTGTAAAAGGTTTTTTACCAGTTTTTTCCTTAGAGTATTTTCTACAAGCAATTTTTAGAGCATCTATTAAGTTATGCTCTTGTTGGCGACTACCTAATTTAAAAGATCTAGTTGTTTTATCAATTTCTTCTTCCAGTCCATATATAAACTCATCTCTTTCATATACCGGCAAACCTCTAAAAGATAATACTGGATTATTATGAATATTGCCTTTTGGAGTAATCATTAATGTGACTTCCAAATAACCATTTGCACTTAAATTTTTTCTATCTTTTATAGATTGGGAGTCCTCTTCAACACTAACATTTCCATCAAGATATAATCTGCCACTAGGTGCTTTATCATAAACTTCTGGTTGGTTACCTGGATATAATTTTACAATATCACCATTTTCAACTTGTACAGGATATGGAACTTGCATTTCTTTAGCAAAATTAATGTGCTCAATCATATGTCTGTGTTCACCATGAACTGGAATTACACATTTAGGCCTAACCCACTCATACATATCTTTTAAGTCATCTCTATTTGGGTGGCCAGAAACATGAACAAACTCACTTTCTTCTGATATAACTTCTATGCCATCTTTAACAAGTTGATTATGTAGTTTATATAATTTTTTTTCATTACCAGGAATTATTTTTGAGGAAAAAATAACCGCATCACCTTTTTCAATAAATACATCTGGATGAACGTAGCTTGAAATACGCATCATTGCACCCATTGGTTCTCCTTGACTGCCAGTACACAAATAAACCATTTTTTCTCGTGCAATATTTTTTGCTTGTCTTGGATCAATTGGTTCAATAGTATTCTGAAGATAGCCACATTGCCTAGCAGCTTTATAAATTCTATGCATGGATCTACCCACTAAAGATATTTGTCTTCCAGTTTTCTCTGCACAATAAAAAGCAGTTTCCATTCTAGCTACATTTGATGCAAAAGAAGTAATAATAATTCTCTTTTTTAGTCTGCTCATTATGTTAAGCATACTTTTTCTAACATCAAGTTCTGAACCTGATCTTCCTACACTAAAAACATTAGTCGAGTCACAAATCATTGCAAGAACACCTTCGTCACCAATTTCTTTTAATCTTTTAGAATTAATATCTTCTCCAATTAATGGGTTTGGATCAACTTTCCAGTCGCCAGTATGTAAAACTACTCCTGCTGGAGTTTTTATTCTTAATCCATTTGGCTCAAGTATCGAGTGCGTTAAAGTTATATATTCGATATCAAAAGGTTCTAACTTAACTTTACCATTTAGTTGAACAATTTGAAGATCTTTGGTTATATCTATATGCTTTTCTTTAAATTTTTCTTTTACAAGCAAGGCTGTGAATGGTGTTGCAAATATCTTACATTTTAAATTAGGCCATAAATGAGCTATTGCTCCAATGTGGTCTTCATGAGCATGGGTTAAAACTATACCTAATAAATTATCTTTTCTCTCAACTATAAACCCTGGATCAGGATATATCAGATCTACGCCTGGCAATGTATCATCTGCAAATGTGACACCAATATCAACCATAATCCATTTATGATCTCCAGGTTGTCCATAACCAAAAAGGTTCATGTTCATACCAATTTCGCCAGATCCACCTAGTGGACAAAATAATAATTCGTCTTTCATATTATTGAATCAATTTAGAGGCTTTAAATAAACCCTTAATAGTGATGTCTTTATTATGTATTACTTTCGTTTTAATTGAACTTTTAAATAACTCTGAAAATCCTCCAGTTATAAATACTTTAAAAGATTTTCTAGTCTCTTTAATAATTAAATTAATGATATTGTCAATTAATCCAGCATAACCCCAAAAAAAACCAGATCTAACAGCAGATACAGTATCAACTCCAATAACCTTTTTAATTTGTTTTAGATTAATTTTGGGTATTAAGGTTGCTCTATCAGACAATGTATTAAGTGAAAGTCTTATACCAGGCGAAATTATTCCACCTTTATAAGTATTTTTAATAAGGACATCAAAAGTTGTGGCTGTTCCAAGGTCTAAAATAATAAAATTCTCTTTGTTATTAATTACGCTAAGAGCATTAGCTAAACGATCAGATCCCACTTGATTGAAGTTTGCTTCAATATTTAATAATTTTTTTAATTTCAAATCTTTGATTTCATGGATTGTGGTTTTGGTTTGTTTCTTTATAAAAAATTTGATTTTCTTAAATGAGCTAGGCACTACACTGCAAAATAAAATTTTTTTAATTCTACTAAAATTTACTTTTTTCTTATTAAAAATTTTAAAAATATTTTTTTGGTTAATTTCTTTTGTAATTAAATTAAATCTTTTTAAAATTTTACCATTGAAGTTAACAATACAAATTTTAGTTTCAGTATTTCCAATATCACCAAGTAATATCATCTATTTAATTATTCTATTTATATTTTTTTCAAATATAGATTTTAGCTTATTTTGAAATTCATTTTTATCAATTTTTTTTTTAATTAATTCAAAAAGATTGGTTGTTGGATAATCCTTAATGTATGGACTTTTAATTAAATTAATTCCAATTCCAATAATTAAATATTGTTGTTCATCTTTAATAATGGATTCCTGAAGTATACCACAAATTTTTTTTCCATTAATCAACAAATCATTCGGAGGTTTAATACTAATCTTTTTTTTATAAAATTTTGATAATAATTTTCTTACTAGTTCACAATTTAATTTAGTTATTTTTTCAAAGTTTAAATTTTGATTTTGTATTTTTAAGAAAAAACTTACAAATAAATTTCCCTTATAAGAAATCCATTTTTTACCATACTGGCCTTTACCTAATTTTTGAGAAATTGCTGTGACCATACCAAATTGACAATTAGTCCTCTTTATTAATCTTAATGCTGTTTTGTTGGTGCTATTTACAATTTTATATTCAAATTTTTTTATTTTCATTAAATAATATTAATTCTTGAAACTACTTCAACTAATTGACTAGGAAAGATGAAATATAGAAGAATTAATATTGTAGAAAATGTTAAAGAAAATTTAAGCCAAATACTGTGATCCAAATCAAATTTTTCTTTTTCTTCATCAAAATAAATAATTTTTATTATTCTTAAATAATAAAAGGCTGCTACAACTGTTGAAAGTAAGCCTACTATAGCTAAAAAATACATTGATTGTTCAATGACAGATTTGAATATATAAAATTTCGCAAAAAAGCCAGCTAACGGTGGTATTCCTGCTAAAGAAAATAATATGATTAATAATGATATAGCTAATAAAGGATGATTTTTTGAAACACCAGACAAGTCATTAATATCTTCATAATATTCATTATTTCTTTTCATCATTAATAAACAAGAAAATAAACCTAAATTCATTAATATATATATAGTTATATAGATAATTGAACTTTGTATTCCCTCATTTGTTCCGGTTGCCAAACCGGCTAAAGCATACCCAATATGACCTATAGAACTGTATGCAATTAGTCTTTTTAAATTAGTTTGTCCGATAGCTGCTACTGCACCAAATAGCATAGATGCAATTGATAAAAATACAATAATCATTTGCCATTGATCAATTAAATTTAAAAAAGGCACATACAAGAATCTAATAAAAACTGTTAATGCTGCAATTTTAGGAACCATTGTAAAAAATAATGTGACAGAGGTAGGTGAACCTTCATAAACATCTGGAGCCCACATATGAAATGGTACTGCAGATATTTTAAATGCTAAACCAACAAGAATAAAAACAATTCCAAATGTAAGTGCATATTCATCAGAATTTAATTGAGTTGCAATAATATCAAAATTGGTTGATCCAGAAAAACCATAAATTAAAGAACATCCATAAAGAAGTAATCCAGAGGATAATGCGCTAAGAACAAAATATTTAAGGCCAGCTTCAGAAGATTTTAATTGGTCTCTATTAAATGTAGCTAAAACATATAAAGCTAATGACTGTAATTCTAGACCCATGTAAAATACGATTAAATCATTTGAACTAATCATGACCATCATACCTAAAACTGAACATAAAATTAAAATAGGATATTCAATTTTAAAAATTTTAAAAATTTTTAAATATGCAGATGAAATTATTAAAACTAATGTAGCAGCTAATAATGTAATAATCTTCATAAACGAAGAAAGATAATCAATAATAACACTCTCATTAAAAAGTAACATTGGATCGTTACTTAAGGTTTCATTAAAAGTTAGTACAGCAGCAATTATTAAAATGATTAAAGAAGTATTTTGAACTAAATTCACACTTTCTTTTTTAAAAACTCCTAACATCAGAAGAAACATAATGCCAATAGCAATTATGATTTCTGGTAGAATATAATTTAAATTTTCCATATTATCTTATCATTAGATTAATTTTATACATCTCAATCAAATCTTTAACAGATACCTCTATAGTATTAATTAGTGGTTCAGGATAAAAACCAAAAAACAATGTGGGTAATGCTAAAATTATCAAAATCGTAAATTCTGATTTATTGAGATCAGGCATTTTTAACAAATTTTTGTTAACAATTTCACCAAAAACCACTCTTTTATATAACCACAACATATAAGCGGCACCAAATATCACTCCCAAACTAGCTATAACAGCAACTAAAAAATTATCTTTAAAAGCACCCATCAGAATTAAAAATTCTCCAATAAAGCCACTTGTTCCTGGCAAACCTAGTGCTGCTAAAGTAAATAGCATAAACAATATAGAATATTTAGGAATTATACTAACTATCCCTCCATAGGTATTAATCAGTCTTGAGTGAATTCTATCATAAACAACACCCACACATAAAAATAGTGCCGCAGAAACTAGACCATGACTTATCATTTGAATTATACTTCCCTCTATACCCTGCTGTTTTAAAGTAAATATACCTAAAGTTACAAAACCCATATGTGCTACAGATGAATAGGCTATTAATTTTTTCATATCTTCCTGCATCAAAGCTATAAGTGAAGTGAATACTATAGCAATTAAACTTAAGACATAAATTAATGGCGTAAAAATTTCTGAAGCAAAAGGAAATAAGCCAAGAGAAAATCTAATAAATCCATACCCAGCCATTTTTAAAAGTATCGCTGCTAATAAAACAGACCCTGCAGTTGGGGCCTCGACGTGCGCATCAGGCAGCCAAGTGTGGACAGGCCACATTGGGGTTTTTACAGCAAAAGAACTAAAAAATGCTAACCATAATAAATTTTGATATTTTGGATCAATGCCAAGCTCATAAAGCTTAATAACATCTGTTGTACCGGTAATCCAATAAATAGAAATAATTGCAACTAGCATTAAAACTGATCCTAACAATGTATATAAAAAGAATTTAAATGCTGAATAAACTCTTTTTGGACCACCCCATATGCCAATTATCAAAAACATAGGAATTAAACCTGCTTCAAAAAATAAATAAAAAATTACTAGATCAAGCGCACAAAAGACACCGATCATAAAACTTTCCATAATCAATATAGCAATTAAAAAATCTCTTAATCGCACTTTAACTGAATTGTTAACTGATAGAATACAGAGTGGTGTTATAAATGCTGTTAAAACTACAAATAAGATTGAGATACCATCTATACCAACTTTATAATTTACAAAACCATCTAGCCAAACTCTTTCCTCAACAAACTGGAAATTGGATAAAGAATTATCGAATGAATTCCATAAATATAGTGAAATTAAAAAATTTACTATGGAAGTAAATAAAGCAACGTATTTAACTGTTTCAGTTTTTCTATCATCATTTTTAGAAAATAATAAAAATATTGAACCAATTGCAGGTAATAATATTAAAGATGAAAGAATTGGAAAATCCATTAATTAACTATTAGATAAGTTAGTAAAGCTGAAAAGCCAATTAACATGACAAAAGCATATTGGTAAATAAAACCACTTTGAAATTTGTTAGCTTTTAGTGAAACTTTTTTAATTATCGATGATATGCCATCTGGACCAAAACCATCTATAATTTTAACGTCACAAATTTTCCACAAAAAAAGTCCAATTTTTTTGGAAGGGTTAACAATTATATAATCGTACAATTCATCAAAATACCATTTATTAACCAAAAATTCATACAAAGGTCGATTGATTTTTACAATTTCTTCAGGAACTGATTTATTTTTAACAAATAGATAATAAGCAACAGGAATAGATATCAAAACTAAAATTGGTGTTAATAGCAAAAACCATATTGGAGGATGTTCGGTGCTTAAAGGTTCTAAAAAAAATATTGATTGAGCCCAAAAATTATTTGTGTCATGACTTATAAATAAATCTTTAAATAAAAATCCCGCAAAAATTGCACCAATGGATAAAATTATTAATGGAATTAACATCACTAATGGTGACTCGTGAGTTTCCTCTATCTTAATTGATTTATTATTATACTCACCATGAAATGTTTTAAAAATTAATCTCCAAGAATAAATAGAAGTTAAAAAGGCTGTAACAATTCCTACTCCAGCAGCGTAATAACCAGCTGTATTTCCTTTTAAATAAGCAAATTCTATAATTGCATCTTTAGAATAAAAGCCTGATAGAAATGGAAATCCAGTTAAAGCAAGTGTTCCTATGATCATTAACGCATATGTGTAAGGTAATTTTTTCCAAACAGCTCCCATATGATTTATATTTTGCTCGTCTTTAAATGCATGAATTACTGATCCAGAGCCTAAAAACAAAAGAGCTTTAAAAAAGGCGTGGGTAAACAAATGAAACATTGCAACATTATATGCACCTACACCAGCAGCAAAAAACATGTATCCTAATTGACTACATGTAGAATAAGCAATAATTTTTTTTATATCTGTTTGGACTAAAGCAACTGTTGCTGCAAAAAAAGCTGTGGTCATTCCAATAATAGTAATTAAATTTAATATTATTGGGGAGTATTCATAAATTGGTGAACATCTAACAACTAAAAAAACTCCAGCCGTAACCATAGTTGCAGCATGAATTAAAGCTGATACTGGAGTTGGTCCTTCCATTGCATCAGGCAACCACGTGTGTAAAAAAATTTGGGCTGATTTTCCCATTGCTCCAATAAATAATAAAAAACAAATTAAATTAATTGCCCCGATCTCTAATCCTAGAAAATTTAAATTTGTATCGGTAATTGTGGGTATTTGTTGAAAAACTTCATCGTAATTAACAGTACCAAATAAATAAAAAATAAGAAAAATTCCAAGTGCAAAACCAAAATCACCAACTCTGTTTACAACAAAAGCTTTAATTGCTGCAGCATTGGCAGACTCTTTTTTAAACCAAAATCCAATCAAAAAATATGAACAAAGTCCAACACCTTCCCATCCGAAAAATAATTGTATAAAATTATCTGAAGTAACCAACATTAACATAGCAAATGTAAAAAGTGATAAATAAGCCATAAATCTTGGCTTATGAGGATCATGAGACATATAACCAATAGAATAAATATGCACTAAAGATGAAACTAAAGTGACAACTACAAGCATCACAGATGACAAAGGATCAATATTCATTGACCAATTAACATCAAGAGAACCCGAGCTAATCCATTTAGCAATCACAATATTTTCTTGATAGTTATTGGCAATTACTTCATAAAAAACATAGATTGATAATATTGCAGAAATTGAAACTAATAAACTTGTTAAGATCTCAGAATTTCGATCGCCTATGAAACGACCAAAAAATCCTGCAGTGATTGCAGCTATTAACGGAAGAAATATAATTGAAAGTTCCATATTATCCTTTTAATTTATCAATTTCTTCAACTCTAATAGTGCCTGAGTTTCGATAGTAAACGACTATAATTGCTAATCCTATAGCAGCTTCAGCTGCGGCAACTGTCAAAATAAATAGAGTAAAAACTTGTCCTGTTAAATCATCTAAAAAAATTGAAAAAGAGACTAAATTAATATTTACAGCTAATAAAATTAACTCAATACTCATCAAAATAACTATAATATTTTTTCTATTTAAAAAAATTCCAATAATACCAATAGTAAATATCACTGCACCTAAAGTAAGATAATGTCCAAGGCCAATACTAACCATCAATTTTTACTCCTTTATTAGACTCTACATTCACTACTTGAACACCTTCAGATCTTTCTCTTGAAATTTGTTTAATATAGCTTTGTCTCTTTACTCCTGATCGTTGTCTAAAAGTTAAAACAATTGCACCAATCATAGCCACTAAAAGGATCATTCCACTCAATTGAAAAATATGAATATAATCAGTATACAAAACCTGTCCTAATGAATGAGTGTTGCTAGTTCCTCCACTTAAATTTAAATTATTTGTATTAAATAAATCAGGCTTATACTTCCAACCTCCAACCACAATAATTAATTCAAAAAATATAATTGCACTAATAATAAGACCAACTGGTATGTGTCCTGAACTTTCTTGTGAAGTAAACCACTCATTTTTTTGTTGAGCAACATTCAACATCATGACTACAAATAAAAATAATACAGCTACTGCTCCAACATATACAATCAACATGATCATGCCTAAGAATTCAGCACCAATCATAATAAATAGACATGAAATACTTATAAAATCTAAAATTAAAAAAAATACAGAATGGACAGTATTTTTTGAAACCGTAACCATGATTGCAGAAACTACAGCTATGATTGAAAACGTATAAAAAAATATTGTATGAGCTATCATTTTATCTATATGGATTATCTGCTTTTATATTGGCTGCTAAAATGTTTTCCCAACGATCACCATTATCTAAAAGTTTTTCTTTTGTATAATATAGTTCTTCACGTGTTTCGGTCGAAAATTCAAAATTAGGACCTTGAACAATAGCATCTACAGGACAAGCCTCTTCGCAAAGACCACAATAAATGCACTTCATCATGTCAATGTCATAACGAGTTGTTTTTCTACTACCATCTGATCTTTCGGCAGACTCAATTGTTATTGCTTGAGCAGGACAAACAGCCTCACATAATTTACATGCTATACATCTTTCTTCACCATTAGGATAACGTCTTAAAGCGTGTTCACCTCTAAATCTTGGACTTATTTTTCCTTTTTCAAAAGGATAATTAATTGTTT
>VMBT01001168.1_pt1 | contig 14221 bp, 15 predicted proteins | sample 4404301 | NCBI WGS metagenome assembly VMBT01 (sample SAMN12238535, study PRJNA552566) | marine metagenome | isolation source: Coastal seawater | place: USA: coastal Georgia, Sapelo Island | collected 2008-08/2009-08
AAATTATTGTCGTTTCTCCTGATGTTGGAGGTGTTGTTAGATCAAGAGCACTTGCTAAACAATTAGATGGTACAGACTTGGCAATTATTGATAAGAGAAGAGCTGCTGCCAACCAATCAGAAGTAATGAACGTTATTGGTGATATTCATGGAAAAGTATGCATTGTTCCTGATGATATTATTGACACTGCTGGAACCCTTTGTAATGCTGCAGATGCTCTTAAAAATAAAGGTGCAGCTGCCGTTAAAGCATATATAACTCATCCAGTATTATCAGGGCCTGCAATCGAAAGATTAGAAAAATCAGAAATTGATGAGCTAGTTGTAACAAATTCAATTCCCCTATCCCCAGAAGCACAAAAATGCAGTAAAATACGCGTCGTTTCACTTTCATCTACTATTGCTGAATGTATTACAAGATTAAGCAGTCAAAAATCGTTAAGTGAAATGTTTTTATAAAGGATTATTATGAGTCAAGAAATTATTTTAAATGCAGATACCAGAGAAAGAACTGGTACTAATAAAGCAAGAGTTATTAGAAATATTGATGGTATGGTACCAGCAATTATCTATGGTAATGAAAAAGATTCATTAAATATAAAACTTAGATTGAATGAATTAACAAAAGCATCTCAGAATGAGCTTTTTTATACACAGGTCCTTGTTATTAAGACAGAAAATGGAGATGAAAAAGTGGTTTTAAAAGAGCTACAAAGAGATCCAGCTAAAGGTAAGTTTTTACATGCTGATTTTTTAAGGGTATCGAGTAAAACTAAGCTTAAAGTTATGATTCCTTTTATCTTCTTAAATGAAGATGAATGTGAAGGAGTAAAGCTAGAGGGTGGAGTAATAACAAAAGCAATAAGAGAGATCGAAATACTTTGTAGCGCAGGCAATATTCCTGAGTCTATTGAGGTTGATGTAACCTCATTAATGATAGGTGATGCTATAAGACTGACTGATCTAAACCTTCCTGATGGATCTGAGATACCAGGCTTAACAGAAGAAACGGATCAACTTGTTGTATCTGTAAATGCTCCTAGAGCAGAAGTTGAAGAAGAGCCAGAAATTGAAGAAGGAGATGCATTAGAAGCTGATGGTGAGAGTGCATCAGATGATTCTGCTGATGAGGGATCATCAGAAGAACAAGAGAATTCTGAAGAAACTTCTGAATAGTGTTAGATCTTTGTTTTGTTGGTTTAGCCAATCCAGGTGCTAAATACGATAAAACTAGACATAATATCGGTAAAGATTGGTTAATTAATTTAAGCCAATCATATGGTGTAACATTCCAATCAAAGCAAAAGTATCAAGCTGAAATAGCTTATAGCCATGAAGAAAAAATCATGTGGGCAATCCCCGAGAATTACGTAAATAATTCAGGCTTAACTGTAGAAAAAATCAAGAAATATACTGGTCTACCATATAAAAAAATAATAATCTTTCATGATGACTTAGATTTAGAACCAGGAGAAGTAAAAATTAAAGTCAATGGTGGTCATGCTGGTCATAATGGTCTTAAAGATATATTTCAAAAATCTGGTACTAAAGAGTTTATAAGAGTCAGGATAGGAATTGGGCATCCAGGTGATAAATCCATCATGAATTCATGGGTTGTTAAAAAATTTAAACCTCAGGAAAAAGTATTGATTGAGAAAGCTTATGATAGTTTTGTAAGCGTATTTGATATGATTTGTGAGCAAAATATATCTGAGGCTCAAAAAGAGTTGCACACATAAAATGGGATTTAAATGCGGAATAATTGGCTTGCCAAATGTAGGTAAATCTACCCTCTTCAATGCTTTAACTAAGTCTTCAATACCTGCAAATAACTTTCCATTTTGTACCATAGAACCAAATCTAGGAAAAATAACGGTTCCTGATAAAAGAATCACTGATATTCAAGCAATTGTTAATGCTGCTAAAGTTATACCGACCACTATAGATATAGTTGATATTGCAGGTCTTGTAAAAGGAGCCTCTAAAGGAGAAGGGCTTGGAAATGCTTTTTTATCAAATATTAGGGAGATGAATGCCCTTGCTCATGTAGTTAGGTGTTTTGAAGACGATAATGTTACCCATGTTGATGGAAGTATTGATCCCCTAAGAGATGCTGAAATAATTAACCTAGAGTTAATTTTTGCTGATATAGAAACAGTTAATAAAAGAATAACAAAGTGTGAAAAATTACTTAAAACTAACAACAAAGATAATCTTTTTGAATTAACTGTTTTAAAGAATATTCTTGAAAGATTAGAATTGGGTAAATTTTTAGATATGAATTCTTATGACGAAGAAGAGTTAAAAATTATAAAAAGATTTCAACTTCTAACATCAAAACCAGTATTTTATATTGCCAACATAGATGACTCTGATAAATCAAAAGAAAATCTAAATAAATTAATTGATTTTGCATCTTCTGAAAATATTAAAGTGATTCCCGCCTCAGTTAAAATCGAGCATGAAATCTCTCTTCTTGATGATGAGGAATTAGAAGAATATATTGAACTGCTTGAAATTGATGAGCCTGTTGTAAATAAAATTATTATAGAGGGCTATAAAATTTTAGGTCTTCAGACTTTTTTTACTGCTGGTCCAAATGAGTTGAGGGCTTGGACAACTAAAGTAAACTCTACTGCTCCAGAGGCTGCAGGGGTAATTCACACTGACTTCCAAAAAGGCTTTATAAAAGCTGAGGTTATAGCATTTGAAGACTATATTACCCATCAAGGAGAGCTTGGTTCAAAAGAAGCGGGTAAATTAAGAATGGAAGGAAAAGAGTATCTTATAAAAGATGGAGATGTGGTACATTTCAAATTTAATGTTTAATAAAAATATTCAATATACGATTGACACAGATTTTATTAGATTTATCATGCTACAAGATTTGGCTATGTAGCTCAGTTGGTTAGAGCACAGCACTCATAACGCTGGGGTCGGTGGTTCAATTCCACCCATAGCCACCATTTATGTTTTTAATGATTAATTTTTCTTTAAATATGAAAGAATTATTATTATTGATACCAGTGCTAACAATCCATCTTCTCCAAGCATAGACATAACATTAGAAACGTTTGTATAGATACTTCCAACAAATGGAGCTTCTGGTCCAAATATAATTCCAAGTAAGAGCGATACCAAAATAATAGGTATCAAAACATCAATTAGTTTATTTAGGTAAGTTTTGATTTTATTAAATGTTAAGTTAAACATAGCTCTTTTTTAGATAAAGCTAAGAGAGAAATTAATCTCTCTTAGCTAATACTCAAGTATTAAATAAATTACTTAAGAAGTCCGATAAGGATTGCAGCAGCTAACAAGCCTACTAGACCTGCATCACCAAGGCTTTGGATTAATCCTACTAGATTACCTAGCACGTCACCAAAGAACCATGTGTCACCGAATACTACTCCAGCAACTACTCCAAGACCTACAACTCCTACAAGAATACTTGTAAGACTCTTAACTAGGTCTCCTATCATTCTCATTGCATTATCCATAATATTACCCCCCTATAGGTTATTTATGTGTTTGCAATAGCTATAAGAACACAAAATTTTAAGATGAGCAAATTATATATAGAAAAAAAATATATTTATTTGACATTTAAGACAATCTGTACTAATCGCTCTTTTCTATGAGTGCTTTAGCAGAAAGCTTCATTTTGCCTCTATCAAAACCTACGAGCTTGACTTCTATTTCTTGACCTTCCTCGAGAACGCTGGATACATCTTCAACTCTTTCATTAGAAATTTCAGATATGTGCAATAAACCATCTTTGCCTGGCAAAATATTAACGAATGCTCCAAAATCTACTATTTTGACAACTGTGCCTTTATAAATTTTATTTAATTCAGGCTCTTCAATTATTGATTCAATAATTTCTAGACATGCCTGCATAGCAGATTGTGTTTGAGCAAATACTGAAACTGTTCCATCGTCACTAATATCTACAGTTGCGCCTGTTTCCTCTTGCATTGACTTAATCACAGCTCCACCCTTACCAATAATTTCTTTGATTTTGTCTTTTTCAACCATGAATGTTTTCATTGCTGGTGCATTTTCAGACATTTCTTTTGGTTTAGAGATGGTCTCATTCATGATGTTTAATATATGCATCCTGGCATTCTTTGCCTTTGATAAGGCTACTTCCATTATTTCTTCATTGATTCCTTGGATCTTTATATCCATCTGAAGAGCAGTAATTCCATTTTTAGATCCAGCAACTTTAAAATCCATATCACCCAAGTGATCTTCGTCACCTAATATATCTGTTAAAACAGCAAAGTTATCTTCTTCTTTAATAAGACCCATTGCTATACCGGCAACTGGCTCCGTTAAAGGAACACCAGCATCCATAAGAGAAAGAGAAGTTCCACAAACTGAAGCCATTGAACTAGATCCATTTGATTCAGTGATCTCTGAAACAACTCTTAATGTATAACCAAACTCATCTAAATCTGGAAGAACTGGCTTAATAGCCCTTTTAGCAAGATTACCATGTCCTATCTCTCTTCTTTTAGGACCCATCGGCATACCTATCTCTCCTACACTATATGCTGGAAAGTTATAATGAAGCATAAAGTGATCTGAGCTCTCGCCTTCAATAGATTCTATTCTTTGGGCATCTCTAGATGATCCCAAAGTCGCAACCACAACAGCTTGTGTTTCACCTCTAGTGAAAAGTGCTGATCCATGAGGGCTTGGGAGTACGCCTGTTTCAACTTCAATTGGTCTAACAGTATCTAAATCACGCCCATCAATTCTAGGTTTGTTAGTTAAAATATTATTTCGAACAATTTCTTTTTCAAGTTTTTTGAATGCACCAAAAACTTTACCTTGTTGAAGCTCATCTAAATCTACATATTCTTCCTTAATGCTTTCTCTAACAGCATTAATAGCTTCACCTCTTTCAGATTTATTAGAAATAGTAAAAGCATTTGTTATTGCTTCACTATATTTTTCTTTTAATTCACCAAAATATCTTGGAGTATCTTCATCAACTAAAACTTCCCATGGCTCTTGCCCAACTTTTTCATTTAACTCTTTACATGCATCGATAACAACTTGCATTTCTTTATGAGCAAATAAGACTGCTCCAAGCATTAAGTCTTCATTGAGCTCTTTTGCTTCTGATTCAACCATAAGAACAGCTTGTTCTGTTCCAGCTACGACCATATCTAAATATGAATCTTCTAATTCTTTAAATGATGGGTTAACTACATAATTTCCATCTATAAAACCAACCCTAGCTGCGCCCATTGGACCATCGAAAGGCACTCCAGAGATAGTCATTGCAGCTGATGCACCAATCATTGCAGCAATATCAGGATTATATTCTTTGCCAGATGATAGAACAGTACAAAAAACTTGCACTTCATTAGTAAATGTTTCAGGAAACAATGGCCTAATTGGTCTGTCTATTAGCCTAGATGTTAAAGTTTCCCTCTCAGTTGGCCTTGCTTCTCTTTTGAAAAAACCTCCTGGAATCCTTCCAGTTGCATAAAATTTTTCTTGATAAAAAACAGCTAAAGGAAAAAAATCCTTTGATGGGTCTGCTTCTTTTTTTGCAACTACTGTAGTTAGTACCACAAGATCATCAATTGTTGTTATAACAGCTGCTGTTGCTTGTCTTGCAACTTTACCTGTTTCAATTTTTACTTTTTTACCGCCATAGTTAAACTCTACTGATGTAGATTTAAGATTTAAATTTTCCACGATTATCCCCTTTTATTATCCTCTGAGCTTAAGGTCCTTTATTAATTGCTGATAGCTCTCTGGTTTATGTTTTTTTAGATAAGCCATTAATTTTCTTCTTAGATTAACCATTCTTATTAAGCCTGTTCTTGAATGGTGATCTTTTTTATGTTCTTTAAAATGACTTTGAAGTTTATTAATATTTTCTGTTAATAATGCTATTTGGACCTCTGAAGAACCCGTATCAGTTTCAGTTGTCCCATACTTTTTTAAAATTTCTTGCTTTTCTTCTTTTAAAAGTGCCATAAGTATTATTCTCCGATGTGCTGTATATAAAAGATACTAACCTCGCACAACTAAAGTCAGCGAGCGTAGGATATAACTTATTTGCTGATTAAACAAGCTGTTTTGATTTAAGTGCCTTATTCTCAATTAATCCCAGGCCTAAAAATGTACTCATGGAATTATAAACTTTATAAATGCCATCTTGATTTATTGGATCTTTAACTATTACTCCATTTGAGAATTTATTAGAATTTATGGAATCTAGTTGTAACGATTTTAAGCTCGAAAATGCTTTATCTATATCTATAATGCTTTTATAAGAACAGCTGCCTATATCATTAGATTGAGCTAAAGAGAAAAAATCTTGTTTTGTTCTTTCAAGAAATATCAAATGAGCTGCTGATCCAAGTTTTATGCCAAGGTCTCTTGCAATTGATCTTATATAAGTTCCTTTTGAGCATGTTATATCAAATGAACAAACGCTATCTTTAAAATAATAATTTTCAATTGAGAAAATTTCTATCTCTCTTGGTTCCTTTTTTATAAATTTGCCTTCTCTTGCATATTTATACATAGGCCTACCCTTATGTTTTAATGCAGAAAAATATGGTGGCTCTTGAAATTGCTTACCAACAAAAGACATAAGAGCAATCTCCACCTCTTCTTTAGAAAATAGTTTTGAAGAAGTTTTAATTACTTTTCCCTCTGCATCATCAGTATCAGTTGCCGTTCCAATTTGAACTTTTGCCCTATAAGTTTTATTAGAATTGAGAAAATATGATGAAAATTTAGTTGCTCTATTTATAGCGAGAACCAATAAACCTTGCGCCATAGGATCTAAAGTACCTAAATGACCAACCTTTTTAAAATTGTTATTCTTTTTAATCTCTTGAACTACTTTGTTAGAAGAATAGCCTTTGGGTTTATAAACAGAAATAAATCCGTTCATAATTATTTAATAGATTCTAATAATTTTTCAATTTTTGAAGCATATTCAATACTTTCATCATATCTAAATACTAGCTTTGGAACTCTTCTCATTTTGATATCTTTTGAAAGCTCTGATCTAAGCATGCCAGCAAACTTTGCAAATGCTTTTTCAGGTAATTGATCTAGATCATCTGTTGATGACCCTATAATTGAATAATAAACAGTTGCTATTGATAAATCTTTTGAAACTTTTACTGCGTTTATGTTAATTAGTTTAAACCTTTCATCTTTAATCTTGGTATTAAGGATCAAAGAAATTTCTTTTTTAATTAAATCACCAACCTTTTCAGATCTAATACCATTCATTTATATTGTTTGTGCTTCCTCTTTCCTATCAAAAACTTCTATCTTATCTCCTGGTTTAATATCTTTATAGTTTTTAATGCCCATTCCACATTCATTACCATTTTGAACTTCGCCAACATCATCTTTAAATCTTCTTAATGAATTGAGCTCTCCCTCAAAAATAACAACTTCATCTCTCAAAACTCTTACTGGCTTATTTCTATACACATTTCCTTCAATTACTTTACAACCAGCAACTTGACCAAACTTTGGTGAGTTGAAAACCTCAAGCACTTCTGCAGTCCCAACTATTTCTTCTTTCACAATAGGATCTAGCAGCCCGCTTAACCTTGCTTTAACATCATCAAGCAATTCATAGATGATACTGTGATAAGTTAAAGATAAACCTTCATCTTCAATTATTTTTTTAGCAGCACTATCGGCTCTAACATTAAAACCAATTAAAACAGCTTCTGATGCGATAGCTAAATTAGCATCTGATCCGGATATTCCGCCAACTCCACTCGAAATAATCTTAATTTTTGCATCCTCATTTCCTACTTCATCTAATGCAGCAGCAATTGCTTCTCGAGTTCCACCAACATCTGTTTTTAAAATTACATTTAAGATCTTTCTATCAGACTGGCCTAAAGTTTCAAATAAATTTCCAGCTAACTCATCTTTTTGTTTTAATAATTTTCTTTCTTTTTCTTTTGTAATTCTATATTCAGCAATTTCTCTTGCCTGTTTCTCACTTTCAACTACTTGAAATTGATCTCCAGCATTTGGAACACCATTAAGACCTAAAACCTCAACAGCTGATGAGGGTCCTGCATTTTTTGATTTTGAACCATCGCTATCAACAATACTTTTTATTTTTCCAATTACATTTCCAGAAGCGACTAAATCACCTACTTTTAGTGTTCCATTCTGAATTAAAAATGTAGCAACTGCTCCTTTAAACTTATCTAACTCAGATTCAATAACAACTCCTTGCGCTAGTCCATTGTAATGAGCCTTTAACTCCAATAACTCAGCTTCAAGAGAAATTCTTTCTAATAAATCGTCAATTCCCTCACCTGTTATTGCAGAAACTGGAACCATTTGAATATTTCCACCCCAATCTTCTGGAACCAAATCTTTGCCTGCGAGATCACCTTTAACCTTCTCTACATCCGCTCCATCTAAATCAATTTTATTAATTGCTACCACTATCGAAACTTCTGCTGCTTTTGCATGATTTATTGCTTCTTCAGTTTGTGGCTTTATACCGTCATTTGCAGCAACTACTAATATAACTATGTCAGTTGTATTGGCACCTCTAGCCCTCATTGATGAAAAAGCAGCATGTCCTGGAGTATCTATGAATGTGATCCTCCCTTTACTTGTATCAACTTGATAAGCGCCAATGTGTTGAGTAATACCTCCAGCCTCACCATCAACAACTTTTGTTTTCCTAATGTAATCTAACAATGTTGTTTTTCCATGATCAACATGGCCCATTACAGTAATAACTGGAGAACGCTCTTCAGGCTCGTCATTATAAGTAATTGCACTAGCAAAATTTTCTTCTATGTCACTTTCTTTAATAGCTATTCCGTTATGACCTATCTCATCTACAACCAATAATGCGGTCTCTTGATCAATAACATCATTAATTGTTGCAACAACACCAAGCGACATAAGATTTTTAACAACTTCAGCAGCTTTTATAGCCATCAATTTAGCAAGCTCTCCTACCTGAATCATTTCAGGAACCTCAATATCTTTTTGAATAAATTCTGTAGGTGCTTCAAATTTATGAGAACTTTCAGGGAAAGATTCATTTCTACCTTTATATGCATTAACAGCCTTAGATAATTGCTCTTTTACATCAACCTTAACAGCTGGTTGTTTTGAAGATTGAGCGGCCTGTTTTTTCCTTAGTATTTCATTTCTTTTGTTGTCAGCAGCCTGCTTTAGTTGGTCTTCACGTTTTTTCTGTTCAATTCTTAGCTGCTCTGTAGCTGCGGCTCTCTTGGCCTCAATATCATCAGAATAATTACTGGTTGAACCACTATCGTTTGAGGCTGATTTGGCAGAGGGTTTAGCTGTTACATTAACACCTGAAGATCCTACCTTAACAGTTGATGTTTTTGTATTACCCTTAAGGTACTTTAATAATGCCTGCTTATCTGCTGGAGTAACCTCATCATCTGCAGTTTTATGTGACAAGCCAGCTAACTGCATTCTTTCAAGCAAAACTTTATCTGAAATTTTTAGAGTTTTTGCAAAATCTTTTACTGTTACTGACAAAATATTCCCCTTAATTATTTAAACCAATCTTCTCTGGCCTTCATAATAGTGTTTGAAGCCTCTTCATTAGATATTTCAATAATATCTACAAGCTCATCTACAGCTAATTCAGCTAGATCATCTTTGTTATTAATACCTGCAGCTGTGAGCTTTTGTATGTTCTCCTCAGAAAGATCAAGACTATTTAATGATTCTAAATTATCTTCTTCCTCTGAGAGTGCACCCATGGCTTCAAGCAAAGCAGCATCTTCGGCTGCAGCTTTAATTCTTAAAACCTCTTCATCATTTTCCAAAATACCATTAAGAACAGAATCATCAGCATAAGCAATGTCATCTAAGGATTTAAGACCTTTTTCAACAAATTTATAAGCTGTCTCCTCATTAACTGATAATGAATTAATTAAATTAGCTATCATCTCAGTTTCGTCTACTTTACTTTTTGCTGCAGCCTCTTCTGAACTAATAATATTTAATTCCCAACCAACTAACCTCGAAGCCAATCTTATATTTTGACCTCTAGAACCAATAGCCAAAGCAAGATTTTCTTGATTTACAGCTATCTCCATTGATCTTGTATCTTCATCCATAACAATAGACTCAACTTTTGCAGGAGCTAAAGCATTAATAACTAGTTGCGCTGGATTGTCATCGTAAATGATAATATCAATTCTTTCATTTCCAAGCTCAGAAGATACCGCCTGAACTCTTGAACCTCTCATTCCAACACAAGCACCAACTGGATCAATTCTGCCATCATTAGTTTTAACACATATTTTTGATCTAGAGCCAGGATCTCTTGCAACACCTCTTATCTCAATAATATCTTCATTTATTTCAGGAACCTCAATACCAAATAGCTCAGTTACCATTTCTGGGCACGAGCGGTTTAACATTAATTGCGGTCCTCTTCCTTCAACTTCTTTAATCTGAAGAACAGCTCTTATACGATCATTGATTTTATAAATCTCACCAGGAAGTAATTTATCTCTTGGAAGAATCGCCTCTGCTTCGTTGGTTAAATCAACAATGATATTATCTCTTGTGACTCTTTTTACTGAGCCTGAGACAAGAGTATTCTCTTTACTCTTAAATTTAGCAACAACCTTTTCTCTTTCTGCCTCTCTAACCTTTTGAAGCATGACTTGTCTAGCGGCTTGTGTTTCTATTCGTCCAAATGGAACATTATCAACAGTTTTAGTATAAATATCCCCTGTTTCAAGATTTGATTCTGCATGTGTAATATGCGTTTCTTTGTGGAACTCTATATCATTCTCATCAAGAACAATCCAATCTCTTTGCGTAATATATTCACCTGTATCTCTATCAATACTTACATGAAGTTCTGCATCCTCATGAAAATGCCTCTGGGATGCTGATGCTATTGCTGTTTCTATAGCTTTGAATATTACTTCTTTGTTTAAACCCTTTTCATTCGAAACTGATTCTACAACTATTAATATTTCATTACTTTGCATTATTCTTATCCTCAAATAATTTTTTATAATCTGGTATCAAAATGCATGTATCAACATCATTAAAACTTAACTCTATTGACTCATCATTAAAATTAACAAAAAAACTTTCATGAACAACATCTAGTAACTCACCATTAATATTTTTCATATTGTTCATTGGATTTTTTAGTTTTATTTTGAGCTTTTCTCCAACATAGTCATGCAGTTGGCTTGTATTAAAAAACTTTCTTTCAACTCCAGGAGTTGATACTTCTAAAATGTAATCATCTCCAAGTATATTATCAATCTCAGCCTCATAATTTAAATCTTTAGAGACATTCTCACAATCTTCAATAGTTGCTCCAATTTTTGTATCAATAAAAACTCTTAAAGTTGGTCTTTTCTTACCTCTGAGCACTTCAATACCCCAAAATTCACAATTATGAATCCTGGTTGCTGGTTCAATTATGTTTTTTAAATCCTCAATCATTTACCATAAAAAAAGGGGGCTGTACCCCCACAAAAAAAAATTAAAATTTTAACTGTGGTAGCGGGGGCTGGATTTGAACCAACGACCTTCGGGTTATGAGCCCGACGAGCTACCAGACTGCTCCACCCCGCAACGCAGCGAAGGTGCAGTTTAATTAATTATGATGCATTTGGTCAAGTTTATTTGTATATAAAAAAATTTATGTTGTTATAATTCCACACATATTTTTCAGCCGAAGTGGTGGAATTGGTAGACACGCTAGCTTGAGGGGCTAGTGGGCGAAAGCTCGTGCGGGTTCAAGTCCCGCCTTCGGCACCAATATCAATTAATTATCTGGTATGGTTGGAGGAGCATCTTCTGCTTGAACTTCCTCATACAAAGATTCTTCAAATGTTGTATCAGTATTAGAAGTTTTATATAAATATGCTAAAAATAAAGTAAGAGCAAGCCATATAGCTACTAATGCATATGTTAATTTTCCTAAGAAATTAGATGGTCCAAGAACACCAAACATTGAGTTTGATGAGCCGCCACCAAATGCTGAACCAAGATCTGAGCCCTTACCTTGTTGCATTAGAACTAAAACAACAATGGCTATGGCTAATATTATTGTGACTATCGTTATTAAATTTATCATTTTACTTTACTATATTCTTTAATTATTTTTACAAAACTTTCAGCATTTAATGAAGCTCCTCCTACAAGCGAGCCATCAATATGCGTCTGACCAAAAAATGATGAAGCATTTCCTTCATTCAAGCTCCCACCATATATAACATTTGGCAAAAAATTGTTTGTGGTTGCGGATTGTACAACATCTTTAATATGTTCGTGAATATCATTTACTAAATTTACTTCTGGAGTCTTGCCAGTCCCAATTGCCCATACAGGCTCATATGCAATGATACAATTCTCAACATTTATACCTTCAAGAACTGAATAAAGTTGATTTTCTAATACATTAAGTGTTTGCTTTGCATTAAATTCATTTTCTGACTCACCTATGCATAAAATTGGCTGTATTTTGTTAGATATAAGTGTTTTGAATTTTTTTCTTACAATTTCATTTGAGTCATTAAATAAATTTCTAACTTCAGAATGTCCAATGATTGAAAAATTAACATTAAAATCTTTAAGCATAGAACCTGAAACCTTACTGGTTCTTGCATTTGTACCGTAATCAACATCTTGTGAGCCAATCATGACCTTTGCTTTTTCAAGCAAGTCTTTAAATAATTGAATGTGAATGTATGAAGGTGCTATACCTACATCTACATTATTGAGTAACTCATCATCAGTTGCTTTTAGAAAATCATATGTCCAATCTTCAATCATTGCGATTGAACCATTTTCTTTCCAATTAGCAAAAATCATTGTTTTGATTTAATGAAATTAGCAATATCTGTGGCAAATTTCTCAGCAATACTAATTTCAGGCGCCTCAATCATAATCCTGATTTTATTCTCAGTACCAGATGGCCTGACTAAAATCCTGCTAACAGTAATATCAGATTCAATAGTTTTAATTAGCTCTTGAATACCTCTATCATTAATAAGATCTTTATTTTTAACATCCAAAGAAATATTAAATTGTGGATATTTAGTGTAATTTTTCAGAACCTCTGATGGATTTTTTTCAAGAAGTAACAATGATGAAATTACTTTTAGTGCTGCAACAGTTCCATCTCCAGTGCTTATTAAATCTTTACATATGATATGACCTGATGTTTCTCCGCCAAGCATCCAATTCTTTTTTGATAATTGTTGGCTAACATACTTATCTCCAACATCTGCTCTGACAAATGAATAGCCAAGTTTTTTTAAGCCGTCCTCTAATCCAAAATTTGACATCTTAGTTCCAACAACACCAGACCAAACTCCAAGTCGATTTGGGTTTGAGAAAGCAAGAATATATAGTAAATCATCCCCATCCAAGATTTGACCATTTGAATCAATCATCACAACCCTATCACCGTCACCATCAAGTGCAATACCATAATCTGCTCTATTTTCTAATACTGCCTGCTTAGCAACTTCAGGGTATGTTGAACCACAGTTGTCATTAATGTTATATCCATCAGGAGCATCACCAATGGTTATAACCTCAGCTCCTAGCTCTCTAAAAATAGCAGGAGAAACTTTGTAACATGCGCCATTTGCGCAATCTAATACTATTCTTAAATTTCTAAATGATATCTCAGGAGGAACGGTTGCCTTACAAAATTCAATATATCTTGCTCCTGATTCATCAAATCTAGAGGCCTTACCTATACTTTCACTATTTACAGAATCAAGATTTGAATTAAGGATTTTTTCAACTTTTTTCTCAATCTCCTTTGAAAGTTTTTCACCATTTGGCATGAATATTTTAATACCATTATCTTCAAAACTATTATGAGAGGCACTTATTACAACTCCAAAATGATCTCTAAATGATTTTGACAAATATGCAACTCCCGGAGTAGGAATTGGGCCAAGAAGCCTTACATTTATACCAGAAGCGATAAATCCTGCTTGTAACGCAGACTCTAACATATACCCAGAAACCCTTGTGTCTTTACCGATCATGACTGTATTCCAGCCTTCTTCTTTTGCAACAATACCAACTGCTTGCCCTATCCTAAGACAGGCTTCAGCTGTAACAACTGTATTTACCGGGCCCCTAATACCATCGGTACCAAATTTTAGAGTCATAATATGTGTATTATAACTCTATAACTCTTCTGC
>VMBT01001170.1_pt1 | contig 14215 bp, 12 predicted proteins | sample 4404301 | NCBI WGS metagenome assembly VMBT01 (sample SAMN12238535, study PRJNA552566) | marine metagenome | isolation source: Coastal seawater | place: USA: coastal Georgia, Sapelo Island | collected 2008-08/2009-08
GACCGTTGGCATGGATTGTTCGATTGGCAAAAACTATACCGCTCTTGCAATAGCTCAGGAAATGAAACGCCGCGAAATAAAAGTGGATTTTCGCGCGACGGGTCAAACAGGCGTGCTTATAGCGGAACGAGGCATAGCTATAGATGCCATCGTTTCGGACTTCATCGCTGGAGCAGCTGAGTGGCTATCGCCAGCGAACGATCCTGACCACTGGGATATAATAGAGGGTCAAGGTTCTCTTTTTCATGCTGCCTATGCGGGAGTAACTGTTGGATTGCTGCACGGCTCTCAGCCAGATGCCTTGATCCTGTGTCACGAGCCAACTCGAAAACATATGAGAAACTTACCGCATATGCCAATCCCAAAGCTTGAAGTAGCGTTTGAGCCTTACTTGACACTTGCCCGGCTAACCAACCCAAAGGCCCGTTTCGCTGGAGTGTCGGTCAATACATCTAATATCTCAGAAAAAGAGGCGGACCGACTTCTCTCTGAAATTGAGGATCGCTTTGGTCTTCCTGCTATTGATCCGATCCGACATGGCCCAGGCAAGATCGTAGACGAGTTGCTCAAAATATGACGATCACAGTTCAGGTAATGGAAGAGACTTTTCCCGTTCGCGGGGTCTTTCGTATAAGTCGGGGCGCAAGAACAGAAACGCGCGTTGTGACAGTAAGCGTGGATGATGGTGCAAAAGTTGGCCGAGGCGAATGCGTGCCTTACGCCCACTATGGCGAAACAATTGACTCAGTAATTGGCCAAATCAGATCAGCCAATACAGCACTTGCCAAGGGCTCCACTAGAGAGGATCTGCAAGCGATTATGCCTCCAGGAGCTGCTCGGAATGCCATTGACTGCGCTCTTTGGGATTTAGAGGCCAAGCAAACTGGTAAGCGGGTATGGGAACTCGCAGGATTAGCTGAGCCATGGATTAAAGAAACGGCCTTTACCTTGAGCCTTGATGAACCATCAGCGATGGGCCTAGCCGCTAAGGAAGCAAGCGATAGACCTCTCTTAAAAATCAAACTCGCAGGCAAAGATGATATCGAACGCGTAACAGCTATTCGTTCCAACGCGCCTAATGCCCGATTGATCGTAGACGCCAATGAGGGTTGGACACCGGAAATGGTGTTACCATTTTCGTCTAAGTTAGCTGAACTTGGCGTCTCAATGATTGAGCAACCATTGCCGGCCAACAACGATACGATCCTCGCTGAAATACCACACCCGGTTCCACTATGCGCCGATGAGAGCGCCCACACTACTGCTGATATCGAACGGCTTAAAGGCCGTTATGAAATTGTGAACATCAAATTGGATAAGACGGGAGGTCTAACAGAAGCACTTAAATTCCGCGACGCCATTTTATCTGCAAACATGGGCGTAATGGTTGGGTGCATGCTAGGCACATCCCTTGCCATGGCACCCGCTATGTTGATCGCCCAAAACGCAATGTTCATTGATTTAGATGGACCTTTATTATTGGCAGAAGACCGCAAACCAGGTCTCTGCTATACGAATGCTCAAATCGCGCCGCCTTCCACCCAATTGTGGGGTTGATTGGCGCTTCGTTACCCCAAGGAATTTTTTAATGGGTTTTAATTGTGGGATCGTTGGCCTGCCAAACGTAGGCAAGTCGACACTGTTCAATGCACTCACCGCCACAGCTGCTGCCGAAAGTGCCAACTATCCATTTTGTACTATAGAACCCAATGTCGGCCGCGTAGCTGTGCCTGATTCTAGGCTTAGTGAGTTAGCTAAGATCGCAAAATCAGCAAAGGTCATACCAACTCAGCTTGAATTTGTTGATATCGCAGGCCTGGTCCGTGGGGCCAGCCGGGGTGAAGGTCTCGGGAACCAATTCCTTGGAAATATTCGGGAAGTTGACGCCATCGCGCACGTTTTACGGTGCTTCGAAGGTGGAGACATCACACACGTGGAAGGCTCAATCGATCCCGTTCGCGACGCAGAAACTGTTGAAACCGAGCTCATGCTGGCTGACCTAGAAAGCCTCGAACGCAGATTTGATCAAGCCCGGAAACGCGGACAAACTGGTGATAAGGAAGCTCGTATTCTGGCAGACGTAATGGCGCCACTTGTAGAGGCTTTAAAGGAAGGGCGCCCAGCCCGCACTGTTAGGGAACAATTTGATTCTCACAGCCATAAAATTGCTAAAGGCCTTCAGCTTCTTACATACAAACCCGTAATGTATGTCTGCAATGTTGAGGAAGAAGCCTCGGCTACAGGCAACTCATTATCTGACCAAGTTCGAGCTAAAGCGGAAACCGAAGGTGCTGGTCATGTAGTAGTTTCAGCTGCAATTGAGGCCGAAATTTCTCAACTGGAAACGGACGAGGAGAAGCGTGAATTCCTTGAGACAATTGGCTTAGAAGAACCAGGCTTGAACCGAGTAATTCGCACTGGCTATGACCTTCTAGGTCTACTCACTTATTTCACCGCAGGCCCTAAAGAAGCACGAGCATGGACTGTGCGAGCCGGTGCAGCCGCGCCGGAGGCAGCGGGAGAGATTCACTCTGATTTTGAGCGTGGTTTTATTGCTGCAGAAACAATTAGTTTCACTGACTATATCACCCTTGGCGGGGAGCAAGCGGCCAAAGATGCTGGGAAGATGCGCCAAGAGGGACGCAATTATGTTGTTAAAGACGGCGACGTCATGCTGTTCCGTTTCAACGTATAAAATTCAAACAACTCATCTCTAGGTCACGGGAAACACTCGCAACCTGAAGTTATTTTCGTTTCGAATTACCAAAGGGTTTATGGCTCTCTGCGATAAAGTTAAAACTCTAGAAACAGAGACAGCCACTCAGCCTAATGTAATTTGGATAATCAATTATGCCATTCGCAAGATATGACGCGCCTGAATTTCTGGTAAAAATATCCTCATACTGTCAAAGCCTGAGCTCTCTCTAAAAAGCTGTTATTAACCGCACTATTGGGCCTGAAGGCTAAACGTTCATTAACTAAGGAAAGAGCAACACTTCGATTTTGTGCGCGAATAGCGGCAACAAGGGCAGTCCATTCTATCAAGTCGCGTTGAGCAATACTCCCGCCCATCCGACTTAATTCAGGCATTACACCTAGAAGGCTTTCACAAGCAGATACATAGTCATGCTTAATGAAAGAAGCCATTGCCTCCGCAATTGGTATCGCACAATCTCGGTAAGCTATTGCAAGCTCGCCTCCATTGGCAGCGGAACGTTTCATTCCTTCAAGTATTTTGTCGTAGGCTGATCTATTGTCGGCACTGAGCGCGGCAATGGCTCCATGAATTTCATTGAAAGGACTTACCATGCCTGTCAATTGCTGTTGCCAATGCTCGAACTGTGCTTCCCAGCGATCACCTGCATCACAACCCAGTGTCTGAAGTCTCCAGAGGAGTGACGTGGGATTACATAGCTGTGTACCAACTGGCTTCATAAGTGAAAGAATTTCGTTGTCGTAGAGCTTAAGCGCTTGATCAAATTCTCCTGCCTCTATGTGAAAGAGAGCCTTATGCCAGTATATATGAACTCGATTATTACATTTTTGGTCCGACCAAAACGGTAGTCGGTCGTTCATCCAACGAATGCCTTCATCTGGTCGTCCAGTCATCTCTAGAACATGCGAAACAGCATGGTGTGGCCAGTATCCATAAGGCTCTATTTCTGCCGCCTCACGAGAAACATCTTCCGCACGACCGAAATTGCCAAACTCTTCCAGTCCAAAGCCAAAAAATGACAGCATTATCCCATAGCCAGGATCATCCTTAGACCAAAAAGGAAGAGCCCTTGACGCCCTTGATGCCTCTCTAGCGAAGCGCCCAAGATACCCATCTAGACGAAGTGCACACTGGTGGGCGGCAAGATCAAATGGGTCCTCTAAAAGATGGCGATCAAGAACATCAACCGCAGACAGCCATTGCCCCGCTAATGCCAGCCGCAAGGCTATGAGATTGTGCCCCTCTCTATCGGTGAGTCTCGCCTCTTCAATGTGTTCAATGATCTCTGATGCTTTTTTTAAGTTACGGCTATCATTCGTAAGCGCCAGAATCCAAGCCTGTAAAATATCAGGCATTTGAGCCATAGGGTCTGCTTCGCGGGCCTGAGATATGCCGATATTTGGATCGCCAAAATTAAGCGTGAAAGCTCTTATTGCGTCTTCAATACACAACTGTGCTTCAGAATTAGCGTTCCAAAATTTCCGATCGGTCAATCTTACCTCCAAAACCTTTCTAAGAAACTCTATGAGGGCAGAGTTCAGCCATCCCATGCAAGGCCCGAGCAATGAACTCGTTTCTACGGGAGAGGTCTTATCTTAAAAAAGATTACCGAATTAAATTTTAGGTGTCATTCATATGCTCAGGATGATGTAAAGCCCTAAAAACAGAAGGGCCCCAAAGAAGGACTTCTTAAATGTCCGTTCTGATAATTTTTGACGAATTTTTTGACCAATAACCATACCCATCACCGCAGGAGGCAAGCCCGTTAGCGAGGATAATCCTAATTCCAAAGTCAGAAACCCTTTCTCAGCCAGAGTAAATGCGAGAGCAACTGTCGCGAGGCTGAAAAGTATTCCCATCGCTTGAACTAATGCATCGCGAGGTAGACCAGTGGAATTTAGATACAATACGCCCGGGACAACAAAAGATCCGGTCATGCCGGTGAATATCCCGTTGCAGACTCCAAAACTTGGAGCTGCCCAAAACTGGTTTTCATCTCGAATGGTCAACCCCCATCCTAGGATGCCTATCAGGGCATAGCTGGCGATAAGGAGCCCAAGAATTTTTGAGAGCCAACTCGTGTCTATTTCTGATAGGAGAATCCCACCCAACGGAACTGAAATAGTCGCTGTTAAAAAGAAGGGCCAAAGTCGTTTCAGTAGTTTTAGACCAAAACCTCCGACTACAGCTTGCCAGACATTGGTAACAAATGATGGAATCAGCAAGAGTGTCATTGCACTTGTGAGATCCATGGCAATGGTAAGAATTGCAAGACTAACCGTGGGCAGTCCAAGACCGATTACGCCTTTAACTGTTCCTGCAAGTAGGAATACCAAAATTATTATCGATAGTGTTGAGATATCCATAATGCTTTGCTTTTTCCCTAAACGAACTCCTAATTTACAAAAACAAGGTTAAAGAAGAACAGTGAAACACCAACCCTAGGTGTTTTTACAAAAACGTTTTTAGGATCCTATTCCCAAAGGCCCAAAAGTTTTTTTAAATTTCAGAAGTCTTTCGTCTTTGTTGCTTACAATAGTGTTCAAAAAAATATACGCCAAACGAAGGCAGATAAATGCTCACATGCCCCACAATTGCATTACTCACATTTGGGATGATCTGCTCTGTGCAAGTAGAACGTGTGATTGATGGTGATACATTTAAGGCAGCCTTTGGGGAAAAGACCATTTCAGTTCGGGTTGTTGGAATAAATACACCAGAGAGAGGCGAAAAGGGCTTTGTTGAAGCAACACAAGCCGCCAAAGAGTACTTCCAGGGCGCAACGGTAACACTGCACATAGGGGGTGCTAAAAGTAAGCGTAAGGGAAAGTGCGTCGGCCAAACAGTAATGGATAAGTATGGTCGAGTGTTAGCAGCAGTGAAGGACTGGCCAACCGTAATTAGTCCTTGGGACAAAGGACCATGGTGCCGCTAACTATTCACTATCCACTTCTTATGATCCAGCCAACCTCTCGGCAATTAAAACATTAGCTAATGTCATTGAAATTAATATGAGGCGCAAAGGGACTATAACCTATGACCCGCCAACCAAGGCTCAGCTGCTCCATAAATTAAAGGTATGCGGTCTCATTTTGGTTTCACGAAATAGGCTTTCAATATTATCAAAGGGGTTGCATAAGGCACTTAAGAGGGCGAACTTTAGTTTTACCTAACATTAGTTTGGTCAGGATTCTTAATGCCCCGCATCGTCGATCTTTCCGTCACAATTCAGGCTGGTCACTTTCGGTGGCCAACACAGCAAACTTTAGACAAAAGCTTTGAAGAAGGCGCATTTGTTCAAGCAACACGCATTAATGTCTCGTGTCATGCTTTCACGCATATGGATGCTCCACGCCACTTTGACCCAAAAGGTTACTCAACCGATAGTCTTCGTTTAGAACAGACTATCGGACCCGCAGCTGTAGTAGATGTATCATCTGTTGGGCCAAACGCGCCTATTCAAGAGAAACACGTCGCTGAAGCCGGAGCTCACATTCAAGAAGGCGATATTGTTCTGTTGCGCGCTGGTTGGGACAAGCATGAAAGCATTGAAAAACCAGAGTTCTGGACAAGAGCTCCTTGGGTTGAGGAAGACGCTGCAGAGTGGCTTTTTAGTCGTGGCATCAAAGCAATTGGATACGACTTTCCTCAGGATTATTGTATTCGAAACCTTGTACTAGGTGACCGAAAGCCAGCGCCTGAAGAGAACATTACTCATGAGATTCTTCTAAAGAGAGGCGTTATTATGATGGAATATCTTTGCAACATGACATCTATCAAAGGTATGCGTTGCGACGTCTTCGGACTGCCTATCAAGGTCCCTAATGCTGATGGTGCTCCAGCGCGTATTATCGCCATCGAAGAGGACTAAAATAAATGAAATTAAGTGGTTACAATATTGATATCCTTGTGACCGGATTTCCAGGCAAATCTGTTTGTCACGGTTCACTTGGCTGGAGCACCATTGTATTAATTCGCCACCGAGATCGCTTAGCTCTAATTGACGTCGGAGCATTTGGGCATCGGAAGCTCCTTTTGTCAGCATTAGAGGAGCGCAATCTATCGCCATCTGACATTACAGATGTTTTGTTAACGCATTCCCACTACGACCACGCGCTGAATTGGGTTTTATTTCCTAAAGCGAGAACAGTAATTGCAGATATTGAGATGAATTGGGCACTAGAACAGCCATGGGGAGAAACGCCAGTCCCCGAACTTTATGTGAGAGAACTGAACCTTCTACCTAGCCTAGTTCGCGCGAAGGATGGAGAAGAGGTATTTCCAGGAATAACTATGCATTTAGCGCCCGGCCATACTCCAGGCTGTGTGGCATTTAAGCTAGCTGGGGCAGAGCACGATATCATTTTTACAGGGGATGCAGCTAAAAATCGGGCTGAACTGGTTAGTCGCGATACAGATATGACCTATGACCCCATGGTGAGCGCTAATTCTATCGAGATGATTTGGAACCTCTGGACTGCTCGCGGTGGTAATATTGTGGTCCCAGGCCACGATGTTCCAATGGATCTAGACCCAGACGGCAAACCACGGTACCTCGCCAGGCGTGAGGCTGCAATTTCTGCCTGGTACGGAGATACGATCGACGAGACCACCATCATCAATCTTGTTATTGATTAAAATCTTTCCAGTCTGATCAGAAACCATCTTTTATTATTTTATCATCACTCACGTCTTGTGTGACTAAAAAGTCACACCATATCTCCTGAGACAGGGATCGCTTTACCCAAAAGGGTATGGAGTTGCCACCAAGTGGGACTCAAACAGCCGATTGCCAAAGGAGAGAAAAATGAATTTAGAGCTATACACGAACCGCTTGCGCGGCTTTCTTCAAAGCGCACAAAATTTAGCAATTCGATTAAATCACTCGCAACTCATGCCTGAACATTTGCTCAAGGCACTACTGGAAGATGATCACAACTTCTCTACCGACCTTTTAAAAAAAGCAGGTGGTGACTGCGAACGTGCAATCGGTTTACTTGATGAAGCCCTTGGCAAACTTCCACAACTTGGCAAAACTCAGCAAAGCGGCCTTAGTCTCTCAAAAGAACTTTTAGAACTCGCTGAAACTGCTGAGCAGGTTGCAGAAAAATGGGGTGACAGCTTCATTTCTGTAGAATGTATGCTGCAGGCGTTTACTGGATCCCAAAAAACGGTAACCGGTCGAATTTTGAAAGAGGTAGGATTAAACCCTGAGAAGCTCCAAAGGGCCATCTCAGGAATGCGTCAAGGTCGTACAGCTGAAAATGCTTCTGCTGAAGAGCACTACGGCGCTCTTAAAAAGTATTCACGCGATCTTACAGAGATTGCGCGCGCTGGCAGAATCGACCCTGTGATCGGTCGCGATGAGGAAATCCGACGCACAATTCAAATATTATCGCGTCGCACCAAGAATAATCCAATCTTAATTGGAGAGCCTGGCGTCGGTAAAACCGCAATCGCTGAGGGTCTTGCAATTCGCATTGTAAACGGCGACGTACCCGAAAATCTCAAAACCAAACGTCTGTTAGCCCTGGATCTAGCCGCACTTATCGCGGGTGCCAAATTTCGTGGCGAATTTGAAGAGCGTTTGAAAGCTGTCGTCCAGGAAATACAAAGCGCTAATGGTGAGTTCATTCTCTTTATTGACGAGATGCACACGCTGGTTGGTGCAGGTAAAGCTGACGGAGCAATGGACGCCTCAAACATGCTGAAGCCTGCGTTAGCAAGAGGTGAACTCCGCTGCATTGGTGCAACCACACTCGATGAATACAAGAAGAATATTGAAAAAGATGCTGCACTGGCTCGACGTTTTCAAACAGTCTTCGTAGCTGAACCATCGGTTGATGACACAGTATCAATACTACGAGGGCTTAAGGAAAAATACGAGTTACACCATGGAGTTCGTATTGCTGATACGGCAATTGTTGCCGCAGCATCTCTATCGAACCGTTATATCACTGACCGATTCTTGCCAGATAAAGCTATTGATCTAATTGATGAGGCTGCAAGCCGATTAAGGATGCAAATTGACTCCAAACCAGAAAGTTTAGATGAACTGGATAGACGAATAATCCAATTAAAAATTGAGCAAGGGGCTTTAAAGAGAGAAACTGATCTAGCCTCTGCAACTAGACTAATTAAGCTTGAAAATGAACTTTCAGAACTTGAGCGTGAGTCATCAAAACAATCGACAGTTTGGCAAGCAGAGAAGGATAGGCTTGCATCAGCTAACAGACTTAAAGAAGAGCTGGATAATGCCCGCTCTGAACTCGAGAGCGCTCAGCGGCAGAGTAACCTCGCTCGCGCTGGTGAAATTGCATATGGAATCATTCCAGAACTCGAACAAAGACTTATTAATGCTGAGGAAGCTAACGAAACCAATATACTCGCTGAATCGGTAGAGGATGATCATATCGCTGGAGTAGTATCTCGGTGGACAGGCGTTCCAGTTGAGAAGATGCTAGACGGTGAGCGCACGAAACTCCTCGAAATGGAGGCATGTCTTTCCTCACGCATCATAGGGCAGGAAGCTGCCATCAAAGCAGTTTCAGAAGCGGTCCGTCGAGCGCGCGCTGGCATTCAAGATCCAAACCGTCCAATTGGTTCATTCCTCTTTTTAGGACCAACTGGCGTCGGCAAAACAGAGCTAGCTAAGTCTTTAGCGGAATTTCTGTTCGACAACGAACAGGCGATGCAACGCATCGACATGTCTGAGTATATGGAGAAGCATTCAGTAGCTCGCCTTATTGGCTCCCCGCCCGGTTATGTGGGTCATGAGGATGGCGGATCGTTGACTGAAGCCGTTCGTAGGCGTCCATATCAAGTAATATTATTTGATGAGGTCGAAAAAGCACATCTAGACGTTTTGAACGTGCTCCTTCAGGTGTTGGATGATGGACGTCTTACCGATGGGCAAGGCCGCACGGTCGACTTCCGAAATACTCTGATTATCTTGACATCCAATCTTGGCTCGGAGCACCTAACTCATCTAGCAGAAGACCGTGATTTAAAAGCTGCATCTGAACTCGTTATGGAAACAGTTCGTCAGTCTTTCCGTCCGGAGTTCTTAAACCGACTTGACGACACACTAGTATTCCGCCCGCTCGAGCGCACAGATATGGGCGCAATCGTGAAAATCCAGCTCCAAAGACTGGAAATTCTGCTTAAGGAACGAAATATCCACTTAGATTTAGATGACAGAGCTATTGATTGGTTGGCCGAAAAAGGCTTCGACCCTTCTTACGGCGCCAGGCCTCTTAAACGAACTATTCAAAGGGATATTCAAAATCCATTGGCCTCGATGATCCTGTCCGGAGATATAGTCAATGGACAGACCGTACTTGTCTCCGCCAACCATGATGGAATAGTGATCGGAAATATCGCAGCGAATGCTGCGTAAGTATTTTTACCCTGCTAGTATAAATACTCCTGCTGGTTAGGAAAAAAGAGAACCTTCATCATGGTTGAAATATCCGCTGAAACTATCGCCTCATATCAAAGTGATGGAGCTATTTTGCTGAAGGGCATCTTTAACGACTTTGTCGAAGATGCCCGTCAGGCAATCGAGGAAAACAAGGCTAATCCCTCTTGGAGGGAGCGGACTTATCATCCCGATGATGGAAGCTCGCCATTTTTCCAGGACTATTGTGTTTGGGATAATTTTGATGGGTACAGGAAATTAGTAACCGCGTCGCCAATGGCCAAGATTGCGGCAAACCTCATGGAGTCAAAAACTGCCCGTTTTTTTCATGATCACATTTTGGTTAAGGAACCCGGGAACTCAAATGTAACTCCCTGGCACCAAGACCAGCCTTATTATCTCGTCGAAGGAATGCAATCTGCATCTTTCTGGGTCCCTCTCGATCCAGTGCCCAAGAATAGATCCATTGAGTTTGTATCTGGCTCTCATAATTGGAATAAATCATTTCGCCCTACACGATTTGATGGGACACCTCTTTTCGAAAATGATTCGTCAGATGCAGTTCCAAATATCGATAAAGAAAGGGGAAATCTTAAAATCCTGAGTTGGGCAACTGAACCTGGCGATGCAATTGTTTTCTCTTTCCGAACCCTGCACGCTGCTGCTGCTAACGCCTCATCAATTCGACGGAGAGTTATTTCGATGCGCTGGGTAGGTGATGACGCGCGTTTTGCAGCTCGTCCAGGCAAAACATCTCCTTACTTTCCTGATTTGTCGTACACACCAGGATCTCCATTTCAAGGACCAATGTTTCCATTAGTCTTTGAAGAATAGTGATATCTTTTGCCCAAACTTAGTGATTCTGAGCGCTTGCATCACTGCCCCACACTCGGCTATCCATAGAGCTTGTAACGTAGATCAGGAAAAAACCAATGGCGGCCAGAGAGGCCAAATTCGGTATTGGCGACGTAGTGCGCCACCGTCGGCATCCGTTCAGAGGTGTGGTATTCGACGTAGATCCCGTCTTCTCAAATACAGAAGAATGGTGGCTACAAATTCCGCCTGAAATGCGTCCCAGTAAAGATCAGCCCTACTATCACTTGTTCGCAGAAAATTCTGAAACAACCTACGTAGCCTACGTTTCCGAACAGAACCTACTTCCTGATGAAACTGGAGAGCCATGTAGGCACCCGCGCATCAAAGATATGTTTGAAAGCACAAATTCAGGCCGCTACGCTCTTCGCGATGCTAGATTTGCCAATTGATAACAAGCGACCCTGCTCAAGTTATTATAGTCGGGGCAGGTCCAGCTGGTTTAACTGCAGCAGCTCTGCTGGCTGAAGCAGGAGTTTACGCCACTGTTTTAGAAGCAGAATCAGAACTGCCAACGAACCTTCGTGCATCAACCTTTCATCCGCCAACACTTCAAATGCTCGAGCGTTTTGGTGTGACCGACAAGTTAGTTTCTGAAGGATTAATTGCTCCAACTTTTCAGTTCCGAGATCGCTTTGTTGGCAAGCTAGCTGAATTTGATTTTGGCGAGCTGAAAGATGTCTGCTCGCGCCCCTATCGCCTTCAATGCGAGCAATACAAACTTAACTTTGCTCTTAAAGATTATATCAGCGGCAAGGATTCCGTGGACCTTCGGTTTGGGACCAAAGTTAGGGCAGTAGAACAAACGCCAGATGGGGTTTCAGCAACTTTAAGTTCGGGCGAAAAAATCTTTGGCAAATATTTGTTAGGCTCAGATGGTGCTCGCAGTTCTGTAAGACAATCGCTGAATATCCCGTTTGAAGGTTTTACATGGCCCGAAGCATTTCTTGTGGTTTCAACCCCATTTCCTTTTGAAGAATATATGGATGACCTCTGTTGGGTAAATTATTTTGCAGATCCTGAAGAGTGGTTCTTCCTATTACGTGCTCCTGATTTTTGGCGTGTAATGTTTCCTGTAAACGCAAACGCTAATGAACAGGAAATTTTTGATCCCTCAGCTGTGCAGCGCCGACTACAACGGGTCTTTCAAACTGAGTGTGACTACGAGGTTGCGCACACCACTCTCTACCGGGTCCACCAGCGAGTAGCAAAAAAATATAAACAAGGTCGGGTTTTTTTGGCAGGAGATGCTGCTCACATAAATAATCCTTTAGGGGGGATGGGTATGAATGGTGGAATCCATGACGCATTCAACCTAGGGGAAAAGTTGGCAGCCGTAATGACAGGAACTTCTAAAACTACTGTCCTCGATGATTACGAGGCTGAACGAAGACCTATAGCCCTAGAATATGTGAACGAAATAACAATTAAGAACAAAAAAAACCTTGAGACCAAGGATCCACTGGAGCAAAGAGCTTTTCGTAAAATGTTAGAAGAAACAACTAAAGATCCAGCAAAGCGACGCTTGTATCTTCTGCGCGCCTCCATGCTAGCCAGCCTAGGCATTCAAGGTTAAACAATCATTCGAACGGTTAAATAACAGGCAAGTCACAGCCGCACCAAGGGCTGAAAGAAAAGGGTTTTTATAATGCCACGAAAGCTTTTTGGAACAGATGGCGTTAGGGGAAGGGCTAATTTAGAGCCCATGACAGCCCAAACCGCGCTAAAGCTTGCCATGGCAGCTGCTAAAGTATTTGTTCAACCTGGCAGACAGAATACAGTTGTTATTGGAAAAGATACCAGGCTTTCAGGATACATGATGGAATCCGCTATGTTGGCGGGGTTTACTGCCATGGGAATGGATGTCGTGGCTACCGGCCCCATCCCAACTCCAGCCATTGCGATGTTAACTCGATCACTAAGAGCAGACCTCGGTGTAGTCCTATCAGCATCTCATAATCCTGCCACTGACACGGGAGTCAAATTTTTTGGCCCCGATGGCTACAAACTTTCCGACGAGATCGAAGCACAAATCGAGAGTTATATAGAGTCAGCTGCAAAAGATCTTGCTCCAGCTGAGGAGCTTGGGCGAGCTCGACATCCCGAGGACCTTACTGGAAGATACGTAGAATACGCTAAAAGTGCTTTTCCCCGTGGTTTAAGATTAAACGGGCTGCGCATAGTTATCGATTGTGCGAATGGAGCAGGCTACAAAGCCGCCCCAGCTGCATTTTGGGAATTAGGTGCAGAGGTAGTTACCATTGGTAACAAACCAAACGGTACAAATATCAATGAAAACTGTGGCGCAACTAATCCGAAAACTTTGATTGAAGAGGTTCTTCGCCAACGCGCTGACTTTGGGGTGGCTCTAGATGGCGATGCAGATCGGGTGCAGCTAATAGATGAAAAAGGCTCCTTAATTGACGGTGATCAGCTGCTCGCCTTGATTTCAGACTCAGCAAAGACCGCCGGCACTCTAAGGGGAGGCGGTGTTGTCGCTACTTTAATGTCTAATCTTGGGCTTGAAAGATATTTAGAAGGTCAAGGACTGCATCTTGCACGCACTCAGATCGGTGACCGATATGTTGTTGAACATATGCGCTCACATGATTTCAATGTTGGGGGCGAACAATCAGGACACATTGTGCTTTCTGATTACACAACAACCGGGGATGGTCTGATAGCCGGACTTCAAGCAGCAGCCGCTATCCAAAAAGCAAATCAGCCGGCAAGTGAAGTACTGCATCGCTTTACTCCAATGCCTCAAATTTTGAAAAACGTACGATACCAAGGTGAAGTGCCGTTAATGCTGGCGCATGTAAAAAAAGCGATAAAGCAGGCTGAAACCCAACTTAAGCAAAGTGGGCGCCTCTTAATTAGAAAATCTGGAACAGAACCACTGATCCGGGTTATGGCAGAGGGAGAAGACCTGGAATTAATCAAAACTGTTGTTGAAGAACTCGTCAGCATCATTGAAGGAACGCAGCAGGCATGAAAGGACGAGTACTCATAATAGCGGGTTCTGATTCTGGAGGTGGCGCAGGAATTCAGGCTGATATAAAGACCGTTACCGCGTTAGGCGGTTATGCCATGACTGCAATAACAGCACTCACTGCACAGAATACTGAGGGTGTCTTTGGTGTTCATGCCCCTCCACCAAAATTCGTGGCCGATCAAATAAAAGTAGTCCTTGAGGATATCGGCGC
>VMBT01001173.1_pt1 | contig 14203 bp, 15 predicted proteins | sample 4404301 | NCBI WGS metagenome assembly VMBT01 (sample SAMN12238535, study PRJNA552566) | marine metagenome | isolation source: Coastal seawater | place: USA: coastal Georgia, Sapelo Island | collected 2008-08/2009-08
GGGCGAACTCGAACGGTACGTCGCTCGCCGAGAACTGTGTGGCGGCGTTGCGACGGTTCATGCGGCTCGCGGTTGAGGCCGGGATCCGGTCGGACAACCCGGCGTTGCTGATTGAGAAACCGAAACGCGGTGAGGAACGTCGCCGTGCCCTCACCAACAGTGAACTTGACGACATTTTGACGGTCACGGCGACCACTGGTCGCGACATCGAACTCGACATGTTGTTGGTCCGGTTCCATTTGGAGACCGGTGCCCGTCGTGGTGGCGCGATCGCGTTGCGTCGCCGCGACATCGATGTTCGTAACCCGGCAAAAGCTCGGGTGCGCCTCAGGGAGAAGAACAACCGGGTGGACTGGCAGCCGATCTCGGGGACGCTCGCTCAACAGGTGTTGGACCTCGGGTCTCGTCGCGGCGCGACCGACGCTGACGATCAGGTGTTCCGGTTGAAGCCATGTCGCGGTGAGAGCGTCGGGTCAGCGTTGACCCGGCGCCGGTACAACACGATCGTGGACCGGTGGCGTCAACATCTTGGCTGGGTGGCGAACGAGAACATGTCGTTCCACTGGCTTCGCCATCATGCGATCACCTCGATTGAACGGATCGCCGGGTTCGCTGTCGCTGAAGCGTTCGCGAGACATCAAACGGCATCGGTGACGGGCACCTACATCAAGGCCCGGCAGATGGAGGTTCGGGCCGCGTTCAACACGTACATCGGTGAGCAGACACCTGAGCCGACGGTGCCGGTTCTGCCGCGACGCCTCATCGCGGTGTGACCTGGCGGCAGCGATTCTGGTGTCGTCAGGTTGCACGGAAGACGCCGTTTAGCTTGCACTGAGTTTGGACGTTTTCGCTGTTTTGCTCCGAGACAGCTTGCACGGAATTTTGCTTTTCGGCGGGGTCGAGAGGCCTGATTCCGTGCAAGCTAAAACGTGCTCTGAACTGGGGAAACAGGGGTTGAAAAAAGTGTCAACCACCCTGCAGCAGGTGCAAACAACAAGAGGGTGTTGAAGAGCAACACGTTCGCATCTCAGAGAACGCAAATGTGGTGGATGGTTGTGTTCGGAATCTGGGCGACAAACGTGACCTGGGACAGACAACAGATCAGCCCGTTGGGGCTGAGACATGGTGGACAAATCAACGGTGGTCACCGAGTCGGTAGCGCCGACTGGCTCGGATGTGCTGCAACGTTGCGCCGCCCTCATCGTTCTGATCGCCGGTCTGGTCGCCGGTGTCATGTCGTTCGACGCGTCGACAGTCGGGGCTGCAGAGTCATCTGGTGGGCTTCCGCCAACTGATGCTGCGTATCGAGGGTTGTATGCCGTCACTGAGACAGTGTTGGCCGCCACTCCGGCCCCCGGTCGTGACGCCGGGCGGAACACTGGGGTGGCGTCAGCGACAGCGTCGATGTCATGTGACGACGCGATGCGAGCGCGCGTCAATCAGCTGTTGGAACCGTATGGCGTTCCGGTGCCGGTTCTCACACGTGTCGCGGTGACTCGGACTGGTGCTGCTGCGGACTATCTCGCCGGGGAGATCCAGTTTCGGCGATGCCTGCACGACACCGAGCTGGCTCATGAGGTCGCCCATCATGTCGTTGACTGGACCGCCGGGTCATGGGCCGGTGTAGTCGCTACCGCCCGCGGGTTCTGCCCCGGTCTTGATGACCGGGGGGCGTGTTCGCACAGCTGGTTGTCGTCACGCCTGGTCGAGTTCGAAGCGTCGATTGGTGCGCCAGGTGTCGAACACATCGCGCACTGTGTCGGGTGGCGGTGCACCGAGACGTCTAGGTTCGGGAGTCCATGGGGGAGCGGTGGAGCGTCGAGCGGGTCATCGACTGGCAGGACCGGTCCGGCTGGTTGTTCGGCTGCAATTTCACGCCGTCGACTGCCGGAAATCAGATCGAGATGTGGTCGGCCGACTCGTTTGATGTGGAGACGATTGAGCGTGAGTTGGGTTGGGCGCGCGATCTTGGAATGAACGTCGTGCGCGTCTACCTGCACGACCTCCTGTGGGGTGATGACAGCGCCGGGTTGATCGATCGGGTCGACCGGTTCCTTGAGATCGCGGCCCGCTGCGATATCCGAATGATGCCGGTGCTGTTCGACGGGGTGTGGAATCCCTCACCGGCGCTTGGGAAGCAACCGGACCCGGTGCCTGGGGTGCACAACTCGATGTGGGTGCAGTCGCCCGGGTCAACCGCTCTGTATGACGAGTCGCTCTGGGATGGCCTGCGACCGTACGTCGACGGGATGCTGTCCCGGTTCGGCGATGACGACCGGATCGTTATGTGGGATCTCTTCAATGAGCCCGACCAACTCGATCTTGACACCATCGTTGCGGGAACACGAGAAGCGAAGCAGGCCGCCGCGACCGGGCTCGTGCGGCGGGTGTTCGACTGGGCTCGGTCGGTCATGCCGTCGCAACCGCTTACGGTCGGCCTGTGGGAGTACGAGAACGATGTCCCGGTTGACCACGAGTTGAACCGGCTGATTCTCTCGCGCTCCGATGTGGTGTCATTCCACTGTTATGCGCCCGAGCCCGCTCTTCGCACCGTGATCGGGAGCCTTGCGGCAGGCGGGAGACCACTGGTGTGCACCGAGTGGCTCGCCCGGCCGGAGGGGTCGACGATTGAACTGCTCGAGGTGTTCAAGGCGGCTGGTGTCGGGGCGATCAACTGGGGTCTGGTCGATGGTCGGACGCAGACGAGGTTGCCGTGGAGAACCTGGTGGGAGACGGTCGATGAGGACGAACCGTGGTTCCATGAGTTGCTCCGCGTTGACGGCTCACCCTATGACGTTGACGAGATCGCTGTGATCAGGTCAGTGGTCGACGGGACGAATTCGATGTAGCAGCATCGGGCTGGTGGGCGCTGCCGTTCAGCGAAATGTTGAGGTGGCGTTCCAACGGTCGTGTCGTTTTGCGTCTTGCACGTGCTGCCAGAAGGCCTCAGCGATTGTGAGCGCTGACCATGAGTCAGTCGGCATCGGAGCGATGAACGGCCTTCTGATGGCCGCAATGGTGTCGTGAGCGCTAGGGAGCGCGATCGGGGGAAGTAACGGTCGCGGGTTCACGCTGGCGGCGTTCGTCGATGTGAGCAGGGGAGGTGCTTCGTCGGCCGTGTTTGAGTGTTGATCCGTGTGCGCTGGCTTCTCAGTGGCCGCCTCGGTGAGCCCGGCCCAGCCGCCGAAAGTGAGCAGACAGGCGAGGACTGCGGTCGTAGCGGGCTTGGAGTTCTTCACTGGTGAGTTAGTCGGCGAGATGACAGCCAGTGGACATAGTCGAAATGTCTGTGCACAGTTGGTTCCAAGAGAGACAAAGGAAGTGAGCGCTGTATCCACAGGAGTTCTGTGGATAGTTGAAAGTGAAGTGAAATGGAGTAGAATCAATCTCTGTGCGGGTCGCTCGGTGGATTCTCGTATTCCTCGCTACGGCGACGAGCGCTGCTGTCGTCCATCCTGCAGCGGCGAGCGCAACTGCCAATCATGATCGGATCGCGGCGGCTGCCGACGCCGCTCTTCAGACCAACGGTCTTGCCTTTCTGCTCGTCGGTGACCGACTGAACGATGTGCCGGTCAGCCAGATCAGAGATGCGGAGCGGGCTCATTCGGCTGTCGCGGCCTACGAGTCATCAATCGCTGATCTTGCGGCGCTGATCGCCGACCGTTCAGGGCGTGACAGCGCTCTCCTGCGCGATGACCTCCTGGGGATGGGTTTGATCACCGGTCATGCCGTGCTGTCCGCCATCTCGCGGGTCGGCTCGCAGTTCACGGTTGACCCGGCGCGTTCGTCAGGTCCGACAGAGTTTGACTGTTCAGGGCTGACGCTGTGGTCGTGGTGGACGGTCGGAGTCTCACTGCCTCACAAGGCCGCCATGCAGTACGAGGTCGGCGAAAGCGTTGGCGCTGAGCCACGAGCGGGAGATCTGGTCTTTTTCACTGGTGGCTCGACCGCCTACGGCCCGCTCGGCATCGGACATGTCGGCATCTACCTTGGGCAGGGGCTGATGGTCAACGCCCGAGATGGCGTCGATCGCGTGGAGATCGAGCCGGTCGACCGAGTGCCGACAGAGAGTGAGCTGCTCTGGGCGCGGGTTCCGGCTGACAGCAACAACGTGGGGCGCACAACGGCATCCGCGGGTCAGATCACCGCACTCGGGTTGGCTGACACCGGTGGCGGTCCGCTCACACCGGCACTCGTCCTCGTCGTCCTCACCTGCGCGTCGGGTGGGTTGTTCGTCGCAGTGGCAGGGGGGCGCCGTCGGCGTCTTGCAGTTGAAGTGGAGGAGTCGTTATGAGGGCGCACGGGATGGTGGTGCCCGAAGGGCTGACGCCGACGAGTGTGCTCGCGGGCCTCGGACGGGCGCTCTTTCTGTCCTCGCTGCTTCTCGCTGCGTTCCTCGGTTTCAAGGTGTGGGGCACGAATCTGATCACCCTCGACTCCCAGCAGCGACTGCGGACCGAGATCGTCGTCTCGGATCGCGTCGAAGTGGCGGCGGAGGCTCAGAGTCCGGTCTTCGACGATGCGGCTCCGACCGCGGAGGCGCAGACGATCTCGACGGCTGCAGCGGAGGTCGTTCCGGTTGCGGAGGTGGTCGAGACCGTGTCGACACCGAGCTCGGTGACGTCCGCCCTCGACAATGTCGGTGTTGGTCTGGTGAAGGAGTCGGCTGAGGCCGCTCTGCTCGAGGTGGGGGAGCCCCTCGGGGTGCTTCGCATTCCCGCGATCGATGTCGACCTCGTCGTTGTCGCAGGAGTCGGCACCGAAGAGTTGAAGATGGGTCCTGGTCACTACCCGGGAACGGCATTGCCCGGAGGCCTCGGTAACGCGGCGTTCGCCGGACATCGGACCACCTATGGCGCACCGTTTCTCGATGTTGATCGTCTCCAAGCCGGTGATGTGATCGAGTTCGCTCGAGGGGCTCACATCTGGGTGTATGAGGTGACCGAAACGCAGATCGTCTCCCCGACTGATGCCCATGTTCTTCTAACTGAGAATCCCCTCGAGTCGGTGTTGACGCTCACGTCATGCCATCCGAAGCGCTCAACTGCTCAGCGGATCATCGTCAGTGCGGCGCTTCGACATGATCTGTCATCGGCGGTTCAACCGTCAGCGCGCTACCTGTCGCCAGCGGGCTACGACATGAGCGAGTCGGTCCTCGCCTCGCCGCTCGAGATGATCAGCGCTGACCTTCCCGACAAACGACTCACGGCGGACTTCAGCGTTGGGAGTCGTCTCGGTGACTTGATGGTGGCGGACCAGGCCGTGGTGGACCAGATCGAAGAAGTTGCCGCGATTCCGGAGGAGACCGAGGTGGCAGCGGTGCTGGCGGCGACCCCGGCGCCACAGGAGGCCGTCGTAGAGGAGCCGATGTCAGGGCTCTCTGGAGGCGCTGTTCGAGAGGTCGCGCCGGTACCAGTGGTTGTGGGGACGGTTGCGTCGACCGATGCGAACTGGTTCGTGCCGGAGGTCACGCCGCGCGGCTGGTTGGGCGTGACGATGTGGCTCGCGGGGCTGTTGCTCTTGGTTCAGGCGATGGCCTGGACTACCCGCCGTATCGGCCGCTGGAGCGTTCTCCTCGGTCTGCCGGTCGGGGCGTATTGCCTGTGGGGCCTGTTCGTCAGTCTTGAGCCCGTGCTCCCCAGTGTGTGACCGGGGTGCGACCGGACTCGGTCAGTACAGGTCGTCGAGCAGGTAGGCGAGGTCGTCGCGGAAGGCGATCTGGTAGCGGGCCTGCTCGGTAGCGAGATGCTCCTGGGAGGCCTTGAGGTCCCTGAGCACAGTTTCGATCTCGTCGAGGCTCGCTGAGCCGTCGCGCGCTGTGGCGAGCGAACGTTCAAGTTCGTTGATCTGCTCGCTCAAGCGGGTTTCGAGTTGGGTCAGGCTCTCGCTGATCGCCGTGGCCTCAGCGCGGAGACTTCCGGCGACTTCAAGGAGCAGGGCGCGCTGTTCTGACTGTTCAGCGACACGCTGTTCGAGTTCGGCAACCGTTCGGTGAACGGTTTCGAGTGATCGCACTGTGCGGCGTCGGAAACTCCAGGGGCGACGCGATTGTCGGCTCACGTGGTTCTCCGATGCACCACCCGCACGCTAGTCGCCGGACCGTTGGGGCCCGCGACGCACCGGTTGGCCTGAGAAGTCTCGGGGGTGTCGTCACCTGCGGTGTAGGTGCATCGACTGGCATGAATAGTTGAGACGTCGGGAGTGCGGGCTCGATACCGGACGTCGCCGGGTATCACCTGTGTTGGTGTTCGTTCAAAGCAGAAAAAAATGCTGGCCGGGTGTCATCAATCACTGCTCGGGGAGTGTGCGAAATGGCGAAATGTCTGGACATGAAATGGTCGCTTACGGTCAGTGATGTCAGCCCACGTAGCGCTCAAGGCTGCGTTCGTGAAATCTGACATGAAGGCGATTACAGCCAACGCAACCTGAGCGCTCACTGTTCTCGATTTGATCAATGTTTGCAACGGTTTGGATCCATCATGATGTGAAATCCGACTCAACTGATATTTCATGAAGTTCCAATTTCTTTTCGAGATATCCAGTGATTTCTTGTCCGTACCTTTTGGGTTGTGGGAGGGTGCTATCGGCACGGAAATTCGGTGCTGTCTCGGCTGTTTCGTATGGGCGGGTATGCGTCGGTGGCGATGGTCTTCGGTGGCGCGGTGGTCATCGGCCCAACGAAGGGCAGCTCGTCGGACGCGCTAGCGCCGGCTGCCGATTCACAGGTGGTGCCCGCTGAGATGTCGTCCCGGGAGCCCCACGTCCTCAAGGTCCCTCAGGCGACACCAACGTTGAAAGACCCGGGACCGGTGGCGAGTGAGCGGTTCTCACGGGTCGTTGCGTCGAACGTTGTCGATGTCGAGTCTCCGGCCGCGTCGATCGACGAGGCCCGGAGTCCGGGCGAGTCGGCGCAGGCTGAGAACGTCGATCGTGCCACCGAGGAGATCAGGTCGGAGGAGACCGGATCGGTGGAGCCCGGCACAGCTGACGTCGGAAAGCCCGACACTGAGCTCATCGCGGATCCTGTCGACGACGAGGCCCGATCTGACGCGCCCGGTGTGACGACTGGTGACGCGGGTTCCGACCCGGGTCCCACCTCGGGGCCTGAACTTCCTGTTGCGGACGGCTTGTTGTGCGGGAGCGCTGCATCGGAGGCGATCGGTCGGTTGCTCGACGGATCAGGGATCCCGACGCCGGGCGTCAACATCGTTGAAGCGACCCTGGGTGGGGCGCGGGCCGAGTATCTACCCGGCTCATTTGAGGTGTCGATGCTTGAGTGCCTCACCCCTGGTGAGATCGCTCACGAGGTTGGGCACTTCGTCGTTGACGTGATCGCGGGCTCCTGGGATGGGCACCGTCAACTGGTGCGCGAGTTCTGCCTGGGTTTCGACGCGGAGAGCGGTCAGTGCGCTGGCGGGTGGCTGTACCCGAGTGGCCTCGCGGCTGAGGCCCGAATCGATGCGCCCGGAGTCGAGCATGCCGCCCACTGTGTCGGTTGGGTCTTGTTCGGCCAGAGCGAGTTCACCCACTGTCCAGACGCTGGCCTCCGGGGTTCGGCAGCCGACCTCGTAGCCGTCGCTGGGAGATGACCTTCAGCTGGGTCGAGTGAGACCGGTCATCGCGATGGCAGCTTCGAGGCAGTCTCGGCTCAGTTCGATGAACTCGGAGTCGGACACCGCGTAGGCATCGTCGTGACGTCGGGTGGATTCGTCCGACAGGATCCATGACGTTCCCGCGCCTCGCCACAGGACGCCGCAGCGACGGCACGTCGCCCAAAGCGTTTCATCGTTGGCGTATCCATCGGCGGTGAGCCAGGCGGCGATTTGATTCTCAAAGAAGGGTCGGATGTCGTCCGGGGAGGAGGGTTGATGGATATCGAAACGTTCCTTCAGGATGAATCGGCCACCTCGGCCGAGTTTCGTGAGTTCAACCGCGTACGTGGTGAGTGCCGCTCGGGCCATCTCCCGTCCGCCCTGTGGTTGTCTTGCTGTAGCGGCCTCCGCGGCGGCGCGGTCGATTCGTTGGATGAGCTCTCGCAGGATTCCTGGAATCGACTCGGGGAAGTGGTTGTAGATCGTGGTGGTGGAGACCCCCGCCTCTTTGGCGAGTTCTGAGGACGTCGGGAGGTCACCGTCAATAATGAGGCGACGCATGGCGGCGATCACGCGGTCGTGTACACCGGAGTGGATCGCGCGCGCGCGAGACGCGCGGCCGTCTTCTTTCGACGCGCTCATGGTTCCCCCCTATCGCGATGAGTCCTCTGTAGACCTCAGGTCTCTTGTATAAAAGATCAACTTAGTCCGAAATAGTCGGTCGTGATGCTGAAATTGTTCGTCCCGGAACAATCGATCCACCTGACCGATGTGCGCAGCGGTGGTGGGGGTCATGTCTGAAGGCCGAGAACGCGATGAACTGGCAGAGCGGGACCTCTGGCGGGGCGACCCTCCTCCTGGGCGAGACCTCCGTTCGCTCCGCCGGATGGCGCCAGCGGCGCTCGCTGCCTTCGTGCTGCTCCTCGCGGCCGTCGTCGCTCTCAGCCGTCGAGATGCCCAGCCCGAACTCTCGTCCAGTTTCGATCAGTCACAGCCGGTGACGGTCGATCAGGCAACCTTGTCGCCGTCGACCTCGACGGTTCCGACGACCGTCGCGCCGACGACAACAGTCGCCGCAACGTCGACCACCGAGGTTCCGACAACGACCATTGCCTCGACCACCACCGACGTGCCCGGGCAGACGGCGCCCCCGCAGGAGGCCGACGGTCAGGTGACGGAGCCTGCACTGCCGGAGCCCGTTGCCCCGCCGAGCGTGGTGACACGGTCGGAACCGCTTGTGTCGATCGGTCGAATCGCGGTGCCGAAGCTGTATCTCGACTGGGAGTTGTACGAGGGTCTGGCCGACAGCACGCTGGATGCCGGTCCATCGCACTGGCCCGGCTCGGCGATGCCTGGCGAGCTCGGCAACGTGGTCGTGATCGCGCACCGAGTTGACCTGCACCACGTGTTCCGACACATCGATCGTCTGCAACCAGGCGACGAGATCACATTCACATCGTCAACGGGCAACACTGTGACTTACTCGGTGACTGGCTCCAAGCAGGTGGGGCGGACCGATTTTTCCATGTTGGAACAGTCGGAAGCGTTCACCGCGACCTTGTTCGCGAGCGATCCCCCAGGCACACGAAACGGCTGGTTCGTAGTGACGGCGGAACTGATCCGCTGACTCGGTTACCGGCACCTCGGTGCCTTCATACATCCACCACCGGTGTCCTGGCGGTAACTAATTTCTCGTTGCGGTTCGCATGCCGCCCCCTCCGTGAACATGAACCTAGAACTTGCCACCTTCGAGGAGTTCGCTCCCTGGCTCGTCGCGTTCGCCGTCATGTTCGCCATCGCGGTCCTGCTTGACCTCGCGTGGTCCGCCGGTCGTTTCCGTCGATGGGTTGATCGACGACTGGTCGATCTGACAGCTGCAGTCGCTGCCATCTCACTTGAGGACGACGCAGATGCCGAACTTGACCGAGAACTGGCCAAGATCCAAGAGCAGTTGACGTCGTTGCGCGTCGCGGTCGGTGCCAGCGAGACCCACCTGTCTGACTCGATGCGCTCGGTGGCGGAGGGAACCGAGGCGCTTACGGCCTGGAGTCGCGAGGCGTCGAACCAACTCGTGGCCACCCGGGGGGTGAAGTCAGCGCTCGATGACATGGCGGTCCGGCTCGAAGGATGGGCCGATGACATCGCCCGCGAATTCGACTCGTTCGGCATCGAAGTGGGCACCAGGAGACCACGTCGCCGGCGTCGACCTCGACCTGTTGAGACGGCTGGGCAACGGCGCCGTCCACGTCGCCGCACGGTGTCCGCGCCGGCGGCGCCGGCGACCATCGGCTCATCCCCGACTGGCCTGACCGTGAGGATCACCATCCCGTCGCTGATCACCGAAGCGGGAGAGGAGGTGGCCGCCTCCGAAGTCGTGATTCGCGACGCCGTTCACCTGGAGATCGGCGATTCGCTGTCGGAGCAGCCCGCCCGTCTCTTCGACGATGCGGCCGGGTCGGACCGGGTCGTGGTGATCGAACGGGATGCCGAACCGGCTCTGCACGGGGAACTCTCGCAGGCAACCAAGATCCGGATCGTCGATGCCGCCCATATCGATGTCAACTCGCTGGAGACCGCCAGCCCGTCGCTGTTCGCGGCCGCTCAGACCCACGACGACGACACGCTCCCATCCGAGACGTCAGATGCGGCCGTCCGTGATGATGGGGGCGTTGAGCCAGCCGATGGGTCCGCAACTGATGAGTGAGGTTGAGTCACGGGTTGAGCAGGCCCTCGCCGGGCTCGGCTCGGTGCGCAACATCAATGAACTGGCTGGTTCAACGGCGTTCACCGCTCGACTGTTTGAGGTGGAGGTCGACTCCAACGCGCTTCCGGACACCGTCGTCGTCAAACTCGAAGCCAGCGACCCGGCGACGCAGTTCTCCGCGGCTGCACTCCAACTGTATGCGCGGGAGGTCAACTTCTTCCGGCATGCCGCCGAGGCGAGCCCGTTGCGAACACCAACATGCTTTGCCGCTGATCTGTCCGACGATGGGATGACGTTTCATCTGGTGCTTGAACGTCTCGTTGGCGGCCACATGGATCAGACCGGCGGTGTCTCCGGCGATGAGGCCGTCGCCGTCATCTCCGAGGTCGCACGTCACCACCGGTTCTGGGCGGAACGCGACATCCCTCCTGGCGTGTCGCTGCCCATCAACAACGACCTGTACCTAGCGGTGCTGCCGGATGTGATGGACGCGGGTCTGGCGGTTGCCAGGGAGCAACTCGACGTCTCAGATGCAGTGGTGGGGCTCACCGGCGCGGTTCGCGACCAGTTCGCTGACGTCACCAGTGCGTTGATCGGTCCCACGCCGTCGCTGTGTCACGGCGACCTGCGCGCAGAAAACATCTTGGTGCTGGACAACCAATTCGCGTTCGTCGATTTCCAGGTTGGCACGCACTGTGATCCGGTGTTCGACGTCGCCTACTTCGTGACGCAGAGCGTTGACGTTGACTCGGTTGCGGACATCGAGAGGGATCTGGTGCGCAGTTGGAGCGACGAGGCTTACGCGGGTGACGCTCAGGACTTCGATGACGTCTGGAACCGGTACCGGCTGGCGACTGCATTCTGTGTTGCGTATCCGCTCTTCGCGGCCGCTCAAGGGCTCGAGGACAGTGTCCGACTCACTCAGGTCGAGCAGGTGTTCGCCCGCTTGGACCGAGCCTGTCAGGACCTCGACCTCGGATCGGCTGTCTCTCGACCAGCCCGATAGGGGCTAGTCGGACCCAGTTGGTTGGGTCCGACAGGAATCAACCGAAGCTGAACGCTTCGGCGTGACTGGAATTTTCCAACTGGACACTGGCTCCTAGCCGATTGTTTGACTGGCTGTTGCTGTTCGATGTCACTGCGGCTATGTTGATTTGAACGTAAGCAAAGCCATGTACTGGGGGCTGGGGTGACCGACGTTCAAAGTCGACGAGCGCGTGAGGTGGACGGACGGTCGCTGCATGCGGCCCGCGTTCGCTCGTCGAACCATGATCGTCTCGTCGAGGCGGCCTTGCAGCTCCTCACCGAAGGCGCCTGCGAGCTCTCCGCGAAATCAGTCGCCCAACAAGCCAAGGTGTCAGTGGCGACGGTGTACAACCATTTCCCTGATCGTGTGGAGGGCATTCTCCGAGCGGTTCTCGAACAGTTTCGCTCCGACGCTGTCGCCGCGGGCGAACGCGCCTTGGCTACAGCGGGTTCGGCGGCGGCGCTGCGCGAACTGTGCGGTGAGCTCGTTGCACGAATTGCATCTCTCGGTGACGCCGGGCGGATGCTCCTGAGAGAGGGAGCTGCTCTTCCCCACGGGAATCCGCTGACTGCAGATCTGGAGCGCGACGTGGAGCAGATCCTGCGCCACGACCGGCGGGCCCCGACAGATGCAGGACGGATGCCATCGGACGGCGATCGCCATTCCGTCGAGATGATCGGTTTGCAGAGCCGTTTGATCGCGATCGCGGTCCGAGGGTCATGTGCCACCTGGGCCATGACTGGCTCTGACTCCACTGCGGAGATGTCGGCAGCAGACCTCGTGCATCTCTGCCGCGTGGCGCCGGAGGTGTTCGGCGAGGTGGCGGAACAGCAGGCAGAAATGGTGAGGCGCTCAGCATGAGCAGTCGGGAAACTCGAGGCGTCGCGGTGGATAGGGTAGAATTGACTCAACCTAACTATGATTCGTTCAAATCGTTGCAACATGTCATCTGTGGCTGTTTTGGAGGCGTGATCATCTGATGTACTCACATCGATTCAACCTAGAACTCGCGAAGGGCCGGCGACGCCGGCGCGGGGCGCTCACCCTCGTCACCGCATTGGTCTTCGGTCTGGTCGGGCTGGTCATGACACCGGCAGCACCAGCGTTCGCGACGACTACGTGGTCATGCAATCTGGGGCTGGACAGCGGCGCGAAGGAAATGGGCCGGATGCTGAAAATCGCATCGGGAGAAGGCACCACGACGCTGTACCAGTTGGGCCGCGTCGGGAACTCGTCGACCGGCGCCCTGCAATGGCAGACCGTCACCTCGTACAGCATTGGTTCCGACTACACGATGAACGGCCTGTTCATGACCACTGACGGCCGTCTCTACGCGGTCCGTCAGATCACTTCGACGGGCAGCAACCGGTCTCTCATTCAATTGAAGACGGATGGTACGTATACGACGGTCTCCTCGATGGCGTCCGGGTCGAACCCGATCAACTCCTCGGGTGTCGACTTCTACGGCACCGGCAACGCTTACCTGACCTACAACCAGAAGGGTCAGGAGTTCATCTTCAATGCCTCGTCGAGCACGATCTCGTCCGGCGGGTTCACCACCGTCAACAACGGCACTGTCAAAGACGTCTCTCATATCCCGCAAAACGCGAGCTCATACTCGTCGGGTTACCGCCTCATCGGTGTCGATGAGAACAGCTCGGCAGCGGTCGAATACACGCTGTCGGGCTATTCGCGAACTCGATCACTGTCCTATTCGGGCTTCTCGCTCGATACATCAGTCGGATTCGGTTCCGCCGCGACCCTTGGTAACGACATGGTGGTTGTGCGCAACGACGGTGTTGTCGCTCAACTCGCCCCCAACGGTTCGGGATGGCGGGTGACGAATCTGAACGTCACGAATCCGATCGTGAACTCCAAGACCGACGGCACGTCGTGTTCGACCGTTGGTCTCACCCCGGTGACGGTGTCACAGACCGTGACGCTCGCCTACGACGCGAACGGTGGCACCGGCGACCCGGCCGATCAAACCTGCACCGAAGGCGTCAACACGACCCTGTCGACAACCGTGCCGACCCGTGACGGTTACACGTTCGCCGGCTGGAACACCGTGCAGGGCGGGACAGGCACGGCCTACCAACCTGGTGAAACGTTCGTGTGCGCAAGTGCAACGCTGTATGCGCAATGGGTGCAGAACGTGTCTACGAGCACCATCACCTACGACGCGCAGGGCGGCAGCGGCGACCCAGCGGATTCGACGTGCACCACCGGCGTTCAGATCCAGCTCGGATCCGAAGTTCCCTCGAAGACCGGGTACACGTTCATCGGATGGAACACCCAAGCTGACGGCAACGGAACTGCGTACGCACCAAGTTCGACCTTCACCTGCGCGGATCTGAACCTGTATGCGATCTGGACGGCGAACACCTCCGTCGTCGAATTCGACCCTCAAGGTGGAGCAGGGGAACCTGCTGACAACACCTGTGTCGATGGGTCAACGGTCGTCATCCCGACGACGCAGCCGACCCGCACCGGGTACACGTTCGCTGGTTGGAACTCAGCCCCAGACGGCACTGGGACGACCTATCTCGCGAGCCAGGCAATCGTCTGTTCCGACCTGACGATTTACGCCCAGTGGACACAAGACACGGTGACCTACACGGTTGCGTATGAGCCGAACGGCGGCACCGGTGATCCGGCCGATCAGACATGCACGTCCGGCTCGACAGTGACGTTGTCGACGACCGCGCCGACCCAGTCGGGGTACACGTTCACTGGTTGGAACACTGAGGCTGGCGGCACCGGGACCGCGTATGCAGGCGGCGCGTCAGTGTCATGTCAGAACTTGACGTTGCATGCGCAGTGGACGCAGGCGTCGTCGCTCACGGTGACCTATGACCCGCAAGGTGGCACAGGTCAGCC
>VMBT01001178.1_pt1 | contig 14158 bp, 14 predicted proteins | sample 4404301 | NCBI WGS metagenome assembly VMBT01 (sample SAMN12238535, study PRJNA552566) | marine metagenome | isolation source: Coastal seawater | place: USA: coastal Georgia, Sapelo Island | collected 2008-08/2009-08
TCAGGGCGCTCGCCACCCTTCGACCGAACGTCCCGGCCGTCGTCCTCGTCGCCTCGGCGGTGAGCACGGTGGTGTTCACCTCGACCCCGTTCCTCATTCCGGGACTCGCAGACTCTGAAGGCGTTCCGGTCGGCCGGGTCGGGCTCATCTCGACGCTGCAACTCGGGGGCTTCGTCGTGTCGTCGTGGGGTGCCGGTCGACTGTTCCGCCCTCGCAGAAGTGTCATGGTCGCAGCGATCCTCCTTGGGCTCGTCGCGAATATCGCCTCGGGTCTCGTTGGCTTCTCGGCACTCCTGCCCTTGCGGTTCCTCGCGGGTATCTCTCTCGGCACGGTCGCTTGGATCTCCTGGTCAGAGGTGTTCGGCGATGACGATCGGACCGGCGATGTCGCGGTGATCGGGCCAGTGGTTGGCAGCATCGCGTCGCCGATCGTCGCCTCGGTGATCGATGTATCGGGCCCGGGAAGTCTGTTCTTCTTGCTCGGTGCGCTCCACCTTGTGCCGTTGGCGTTCATTCGCACCGCGCGGTTCGCGGCTCCGCATCGGCTCCGTTCGGAGCGGCATCGCCCAGCACCGGCCGCGTTGGTGCTGTTGCTCGCTCTCGGCCTCTTGACGCTCGGAGGTAACTCGGTCTTCGTGTTCGCGGGGGCGGTCGGTGCGGGAGACATCGGTCTCAGCCCGATCGCGGTCGCGTTCGTGTTCTCGCTGAACTCACTCGCGAGCATCCCGTCGGCTCGTCGGCGCGGGCCGCATCGCCACGCCGGGTTCTGGACCGGGGTCACCGCCGCGATGGCGGTGCTGGTCGCCGCCGTCCACCACCCGGTGGTGTTCGTCCTCGCTCTCATCGTGTGGGGATACGCGTTCTGGATGGGCGTTCCTGCCGCGTTCGCGCTCTTGGCTCGCAACTCCCGGTATCCGGCTGAACGGGCCGGTGACTCGCAGGCCTATATGGCGCTCGGGCGAGTTGTCGGCCCACTCGTCGGTGGGGCGCTCTACGAGTTCCATCCAACGATGCTCGGAGTGGTCGGAGGTGGGGTGATGGCGCTCGCCGCGCTCACCTTCAGCATCGTCGACCGTCGCACCATCGCCGAGTGAGGCGACGGATCAGCCGTCGCGCGCGAGCACGCGAAGCGAGCCGACCGCGTCGATCTCGGTGAAGTCTCCGGAGTCGAGCGCCGGCCGGTAGATGCGCTCGTACGGGGGACGGCCCCCATCGGCTGGATCGGGATGCACATCGTGGATGGCGAGCAGACCGCCCGAGGCCACGAGGGGAATCCATGTCTCGGCGTCGATGCGCGCCTCGTCGTCGCCGTGACCGCCGTCGATGAACACCATCGCCGCACGGTGGCTGAGTAGTCGACCGACCACCGCCGATCGTCCGACGACGACGGTGACGATGTCCTCCACGCCAGCGGTCTCGAGGGTCCGACGAAGGTGCGGGAGAGTGTCCATCCGCCCAGTGCGAGGGTCGACCACCGAGGGATCGTGATGCTCCCAACCGGGTTGTATCTCCTCCGAGCCGCGGTGATGGTCGACGGTCACCACGTGGCCACCAGCGACGCGCGCCGCGTCAGCGAGCCAGAGGGTTGAACGTCCGCAGTAGGAGCCGACCTCGATGATCGGCGCACCCGGCACCCGAGTCGAGGCCTCGATTCCCCAGCGGCGAAGCGCGGCCCCCTCGTCATCGGGCATGAATCCCCGTGTTGCGGCGATGACGCCGGCGAGTTCAGCGTCGATCGGTGGGAACTCACCGGGCATCCGCCGAGCATACGGCGCTGTCCCGAATCGGGTCCGAGGTGCCAACATGTCGTCGTGCAAGACGACGTGGATGCCCTGGTACGACTCCTCGACCTCGAACCGATCGAGGTGAACCTGTTCCGTGGCGTCTCGCCCGATGAGGACCGTCAACGCGTCTTCGGTGGGCAAGTCGCAGGGCAGGCCCTTGTCGCATCGGCCCGCACGGTCGAGGAGCCGGGCCGCATGGTGCACTCCCTGCACGCCTACTTCTTGCGCCCGGGTGATCCAAAGGCGCCGATCCTCTACGAAGTTGATCGCATCAGAGACGGTCGGAGCTTCTCCACTCGACGGGTCGTCGCCATCCAGCACGGTCGAGCGATCTTCAATCTGCAGGCGAGCTTCCATGATCACGAAGCAGGGTTCGATTATCAGCCACACCGTCGAGAGGACGTCCCCGAGCCGGAGTCACTCCCCGATTTCAAGACTCGTATGGAGCCGCACCGTGAACGCCTCGGGCAGTGGCTCGATCTACCACGTCCGATCGACACCCGTTACGTCAACGGCGACCCGATGTCGCGTTCGGGTCAGCGCTCCACCTCCCAACTCGTGTGGATGCGCGCTGACGGCCGCCTTCCTGACGACCCGGTGCTCCACGCCTGCGTGGTGACCTACGCGAGTGACATGACCCTGCTCGACACGACGCTCCTACCGCATGGCCGCTCCTACTTCGATGGTGTGCAGATGGCGAGCCTCGACCACGCGATGTGGTTCCACCGCCCGTTCCGCGCGGACGAGTGGATGCTGTACGAACAGCGAGCGATCTCGAGCTCCTCGGCGCGGGGCCTCGCAGCGGGGTCGATCTACACGAAGGACGGCGACCTCGCGGTCAACGTCTCTCAGGAGGGGCTCATCCGGCCCACCTCCTGAGTGGCTCAGGTCAGCGCCGAGCCCCCATGAACATTCCCTTGAGGTCGTCGTAATGCTCGATGACGTGACCGGCACCGAGCACGACCGCTTCGAGGGGCACCTTCGACATCCGGACGGGCACCTGCGTCTCGCGTTCGATTCTGGATGCGAGGCCCCGCAACAGCCCGCCACCGCCGACGAGGTACATGCCGCGCACAAGAAAATCCTGAGAAAGTTCGGGAGGCGCTTTTGACAGGCATCGGGTGACGGATGTGATGATCGACGACACGGGATCCTCGATCGCCGTGCGGATCTCCTCCGGGGTGAGTTCCACCGTCTTCGGCAGCCCGGAGGTGAGATCGCGTCCCCGCACCTCGGCAGGAACTTCGTCTTCGGTCACATCAGCCGATCCGATCGCGAGCTTGATCTTCTCGGCGGTCTGATCGCCGATGGCGATGCCGTGCTCACGTCGGATGTGGCTCTGGATGGCGGAATCGATGTCGAAGGACCCGACGCGCACCGCCTCGAGGGCGACGATTCCACCGAGCGAGATCACGGCCGTCTCGGTGGTGCCTCCACCGATGTCGATGACCATGTTGCCGACCGGCTCGTCGATCGGCAGGTCGGCGCCGATCGCGGCGGCCATCGGCTGCTCGATCAGGTTCGCGTCAGCCGCACCAGCGCGCCGGGCGGCGTCGGTAACGGCGCGACGCTCCACCTCGGTGATGGCCGAAGGCACGCAGATGACGACTTTCGGTCGCGTGAAGCGACTGACCCCGACCCGTTGAAGGAGAAGCCTGATCATCCGCTCGGTGATCTCGAAGTCGGTGATCGCCCCACCGCGAAGGGGTCGCACCGCGACGATGTAGCCGGGTGTCCGCCCGATCATCTGCCAGGCCTCACGGCCGGTTGCGAGCACCTCGCCGGTCTGGCGGTTGAGCGCGATGACGGTGGGTTCGTTGAGAACGATCCCTCGGCCCTTCATGTAGACGAGGGTGTTCGCCGTGCCAAGGTCGATAGCGAGGTCACGCGCCATGATCGTCACCCTCGGTTCGGTCATCGCCGTTCCCGTCGGACTCGTCCCGATCGGGATCAAGTTCCCGGATGCGCTCCGTCACGCCACGGCGGGCCTCCGGCGACAGGGCGTCGATCTGACGTTGGAAGGATGCGACCGTGTCGCGACGCCGCCGCATGTTGAGACCGATCACGATGACAAGCGTGCCGGCGATGACCGCGACGATGAGCCAAGACGCCATCGTCGACCGCCTCAGCGCTCCGCCCCGGCGACCGAGGTCGGTGGGATCGGCGGGTTCGCGCCCGTGGCCCAGTCGGATCCACCCGACCAGGTTTCGTGCTTCCAGATCGGCGCGCTTGCTTTGAGCGCGTCGATGCCGTAGCGGGCGGCTTCGAACGCTTCCGGGCGGTGAGGGGCGGAGACGGCGACGACGACCGAGGACTCGCCGAGGCCAAGGGTGCCGACGCGATGCAGCATGACGACGCGTCCGGCACTCGGCCACCGCCGACGGAGCTCGGCCACGATCTCGGTAAACGTCTCGGTCACCTGCTCCTCATAGGCCTCGTAGGTCAGCGAAGTGACTCCATCGCGTCCGTCGGCGTGGTCGCGGGTGGTTCCGGAGAACACGACAACGGCCCCGCAGTCGGGTCTCACCGCCCAGTCGTAGGCCGCTCCGATCGGCAGCGGCGACTCGGTCAGGCCAAGCCACTCGTCGCCGGTTTTCGGAGCCTGCACGACAGCACTGTAGCCCTCGGCCCCGTCCGGCGCCTTGGCGTTCAGCGACGGCGAGGACGCAGGAGTCGAACGACGACGAGGAGGATGCCGATGACCGCGGCGGCGCCCGCGCCGAGGGCGAGCTCCTGACGTCGCTTCGGAGTGACCGACGACCACCAGGCTCCCTCGGTGCCCTCGACGAAGACCTGCTCGTTGGTCACCGTCGGCTCCCATCCGAGCGCCCGGAGACGGTCGTTGGCGATCACCCACCAGGATCGGGTGTAGGCGTCGAGACCCGGAGGGATCGGACCTCGTTGGAGCCGCCAGGTCAGCGAGGTGATGACCTCGACCGCTCGATCGGGCAGGGGAAGGCGGAGTCGGCCACCGCCGAGGGCGCGAACACGATCGCCGGGCACCCAGCCATCGGGGGCGACGTTGACCACGCCGTCCGACCGGTCGATGGCACATCGGACGACCGCGGCGGCGAGGTCGTCGATGTGGACGAACTGCGCTCCGGGGTCCTCGCGGCCAAGCCGGCGTCCGTAGCCCGCTGCGAGCGCTCTCGCGAGGGCCGAGGTTCCTCCGGATGAGCCGGAGTCGCCGCTCATGACGACAGCGGGGCGCAGCACGCTCACCGATCGGCCGGCGTCTCCCCGACGCCAGTCGTCCACGGAGAGCTCGACCCCGGCGAGCTGCCGCGCGAAGACAAAGTCGTGCTCAGGCCGGACCACGGCCGCTTCGGTGAGCGGCACCGGGTTGTTGCGATGCGCTCCGTACACGAGCGCCGAGGACACGAGGACGAGGTGCGCCGGAGTGCGGTTGGCCAGCTCCCCGAGCAGGGCCTCTCCGACGCTGGTCACGCTGGCCGATCGGGCGCCGATGCGGTCGTGATCGCCGACCTCGAGGTCGATGATCACGTCGACGCGCGCGGTGTCGTCGAGGTCGAAAACCTTCACGGTGTCGCTTGATGCGAGCAGTGCGAGGACGCGCGCGCCGAGTGCACCGTCGTGTCCGCGCACGAGCACGGTGGTCGCATCTCCGGCCATTCCGAGGGGACGCTAGCCCTCCACCCACGTAACATCCCCTCGATGGCTGATCCCCCCGAGCCGACGCCCGACGATCCGTTCTCGGGGCTTCCGCTCTTTGGTGACCTGTCACGAATGCTGGCTGGCCAGGGGCCCATCAACTGGGATGCCGCGCGTCAATTCGCGGTGTTGAGCGCCACCGGTGGATCGGTCGAGTCGAACGTCGACCCCGCGGCGCGCATGTCGTTCGAGGGCCTCACCCCGATCGCCGCGATGCAGGTCAGCGATGTCACGGGAATCGACTGCACATCGATCCGACCAGAACTGGTCACGCCAGGGGTGTGGGCCTCCAACACGCTCGACGCCTACCGACCGCTCTTCACCGACCTCGCCACCTCGCTGTCGGCGCCCTCCACTGAGGCCCCGACCGACCCGATGGGCCAGATGTTCGCCAGCCTCTCCAAGATGATGGGCCCGGCGATGCTCGGTATGGCGGTCGGCTCGATGGTGGGCGACCTCGCTCGGCGGGCCTTCGGCACCCGTGATCTGCCAATTCCGCGGGGCAGCGACCGCGTCGAGTTGGTTCCGGCGACGATCGACGCCTTCGCCGCCGACTGGTCGATCGGCACAGAGCAGATGAGGCTGTGGGTTCTCACCCAGGAACTCGCCGGACAGGTCGTCGCTACGCGTCCGCACATCCGCGCTCAGTTGCTCTCCCTCGTTCAGCGGCACGTTGGAGGCTTCCGGCCTGATCCCGACGCGATCACGGAGCGGCTTGGCGGCCTTGACATGTCATCGGGTGACCCGATGGCGGCGCTCCAAGAGGCACTCGGTGATCCCGAGGTGCTGCTCGGTGCCGTTCGCTCTCCCGACCAACTCGAACTCGAACCGTGGCTCGATGCGGCCGTCGCCGCGGTTGTGGGCCTCACCGACTGGTTCGTCGACGCGGTCGCCGTCCGAGTGGTCGGTGGTGAGGCGCTCACGATCTCCGAGGCGGTCCGTCGGCGCCGCAACGAGACCGATCCGGCTGACGTGTTCATCCAGCGCCTCCTCGGTATCCGAGTCGACTCGGCCCAGGTAGCCGCTGGGAAGAATTTCGTGCAGGGCATCGTGGACCGAGCAGGTGAGGACGCGGTCGGGCTGCTGCTCTCCCACGCCGAGCCGATGCCGACGCCGAATGAGATCGGCGCTCCGGGGCTTTGGCTCGCCCGCGTCACCGGCGAGTGACGACGCTCGCACGGTCTCAGTCGTACACGTAGGCGACGGCCGCGACACCGGCGACCGCGGCCAAGTAGACGAACCCGGCCGTTCCCGACACCGACAGCAGCACGGGAAGGGTCGCGCCGACCACCCACCCGAATTGGAACCGAGTCTCATAGCGGGCGAAGGTCTGGCCTCGGCCGGTCTCGGGTCCGTCTCGTTGCACGATGCTCTCGAATGCGAGTCGTCCGATGGCAGCGGACAGGTTGACGGTGCCGGCGAGCACCACTCCGGCGAGTTCGCCGCCGATCATGATCGCGGCGAGGGCGGCGAGGGTGTCGAGCACCAGCGCGGTTGCGAGCATGTTTCGCTCGGCGACGAAACGGCGCATGGTCTGAGAAATGGCGTTGCCGAACATGGTGCCGAGCGATCCAGCGGCAACCGCCGCTCCGAGCCACCAGGACTCGGCCCCGGTGCCTCGGTACCAAAGTGCGAGATGGAAGAGGGTGAAACCCGCCGCTGCTCGCAGCACGAGCATGGCCACCCATGCAGTGCGGAGGTCGCCGGCATCAATCTCCTCGACACGACCGCGGTCAGTGGTCTCGTCGGTGGTTCCCGCAGAGGCGGGCAAGCTGATCGACCACCAGAGGGCGAGAGCGAAGAGCACCGCGCCGTAGGCGAGGGTTGGTCCCGAGCCGACGACGAACTGCAGGCCGGCGGCCGGTATCACCGCGACGGCCCCGACGAGTCCAGCGATCAGCCCGAGCTTGGAGTTCGCCTCGACGAGTTCGGCTTCGCTGCGCACCACCGATGGGACGATGGCCGACTTCGAGACGGCGTAGGTCTTCTGGAGCACGAGCGCGACGAACACCAGCGGGAACAGCCAAAGATCGTCGGTGAACCAGATCATGGTCACCTGAATGACCAGGCGGGCGAGCGCCGTCATGCGGATCACGAGGCGCCGACCACCGCGTACCCGGTCGATCAGCGGCCCGATCATCGGCGCGACGATCAGGAACGGCGTGAAACTGACGAGCAGGAACCCGAGCAGGCGAGTTCGCGTCCCGTCGAGATCAACATCGAAGAAAAACGAGTCGGCGAGGGCGACGACCATGGCGGCTTCTCCGGCCATCATCGCGGCGTGGGTGCGGGCGAGGTGCCGAAACCTCGATCCGCCGTCGTCGCGCACGACCGCCGATCGTAGGCGGCGCGCCTCGGAGCCGGGCGGCGCCCTCAGGCGGGTTCAGCTCGTTTGGGGCGCTCGAACTTGTAACCGAGCCCTCGAATCGTCACGATCCTCGTGGGAGCGCTCGGGTCGCTCTCAATCTTTGATCGGAGTCGCTTGATGTGGACGTCGAGGGTCTTGGTATCGCCCACGTAGTCACTGCCCCACACGCGATCGATGAGCATCTCCCTCGTGAGCACACGACCGGCGTTCGCCAAGAGCAGTCGGAGCACCTCGAACTCTTTTAACGGCATCGGCACGACCTCGCCGCTGATCGTCACCACGTGCTCCTCCGGGTCGAGGGAAACGTCACCAACGACGATCGTCTCGGATCCGGGCAGTGCGATCTCGCCGGTCGAGTCTCGTGGCGAGCGCCTGAGCGCGGCTCTCATCCGAGCTACGAGCTCGCGGATCCGATACGGCTTCGTGACGTAGTCGTCGGCGCCGACCTCCAAGCCGACGACCGTGTCGATCTCGCTTCCCTTAGCCGTGACCATGATGATCGGCACATCAGATGTCTGGCGAAGCCGTCGGCAGACATCGATGCCGCTCATCTTCGGGAGCATCACGTCGAGCAAGACGATGTCGGGGGAGCATCGCTCGAACATTTCCAGTGCTTCATGACCATCGCGCGCCACCTCGACCGCGAAACCCTCCCGCGACAGCCCGAGCCGCACGGCCTCAATGAACGACTCCTCGTCCTCGACGAGAAGAACCGTCTGCTGGCTCATGTCGCCTGAACCTCCCGCTCGGCCGAATTCGAATCCTTCTTCGCGTACGCCGTCTGCGGGTTCGGGATCCGGAGCACGAAGGTGCTCCCCTCGCCCTCCACGGACGTCACATTCACCGAACCACCGTGGTTGGTGGCGACGTGGCGAACGATCGCGAGCCCGAGCCCTGTGCCACCGGTGCCCCGGCTCCGTGCCTTGTCGACTCGGTAAAAGCGCTCGAAGATTCGTTCAATCTCTCGCTGTGGGATACCGACGCCCTCGTCGGCCACAGTAAATACAACAGAGTCGCCGTCATCCGAGATCAAGAGATCCACGCGGCCACCTTCCTCGGAATACTTGACCGCGTTCTCCACCAGGTTCCCGATGGCCGAGGCAAGTTGTCGGGGCTCACCGATAACGGTGACCGGCTCGGCTAACTCGCTCAGGTGCACTTCTACGGATCGCTCGCGAGCCGCGTGGCGAACCCGCTCAGCGGCGGTCTGCATCAGACTGGCGGCGTCGAGTGGGACGGTCTCGATCTCGGCGCCGAGTTCGATCTCGGTCAACTGAAGGAGGTCATCGATGGTCCGGGCGGCGCGCTCGGCTTCGAAGACCATCCGACCGACGAGTCGCTGAATCGTCTCCTGATCTTCTTCGCCAATCAAGGCATCGGCGAGGACCGCCATCGCCCCGACGGGAGTCTTCAGTTCGTGGCTGATGTTGGCGACGAAGTCGGTTCGCATCGCGTCGAGGCGTCGGCGTTCGCTGATGTCGTCCGCAAGAGCTACCGCTCCGCCTCCCGGCAATGGTGACGTATGCACCACGACCACCTGCTTGGGAGGCCCGAAGAACTCGAGTGTCTCCTCAGAGTCGATGCCGGCGAGCGCGCGCTTGAGGTGGCGCTCGATCGCTTCTTCGATGAGATACCCGGAGTGAGAGGTTCGCAATCGCTCCGCCGCGGAGTTTCGCAACACGACACGACCCGAAGGGTCAACGTGGACAATCGCGGTACGGAGCTGGTCGACCAGTTCGTCAATGCGCCCCGGGGTTGGCTCGGGGCCCGAAGGGGCCGGAGCCGCTTCAACTAATGATCGCCGGCGACGAACTGACCAGCCAGCGCATGCAGCGGCACCGATCACCACACCGATCAGAGCCGAGAGCGCGTCCACCGGGTTCAGCGATCGCTGGAGTCGGCGGTCTCCGTCGGGCGACGTGACTCGTGCTCGGGCAACCAGCCAGTCGCGATGTAGCGCACCTTGTTTGCCAAATTCACGGAGTGATCGCCCAGGCGTTCGTAGAAGCGTCCGACGAGCGCGAGTTGGACGGCGACCTGAAGGTCGATCGTTCCAGCGGCGTGGCTCTCAAGTATTTGCTGGATGAACTGGCGATGCAGATCATCGAGGAATGAGTCGATGTCGGGAAGCGCTGCCGCCCGCACCGCGTCGACCGCGGCATAGGCGTCGAGTGCTTGGCGGTACTCAGCCTGGGCCTGATCGCTGAGCTTTTGGATGATGCCTCGGAGTTTCGGATCGAGCTCATGTCCGTAAATGCGACGAGCGGCCTTGCAGATGTTGCAGCACAGGTCGGCCGAGCGCTCCATCTCGGAGGAGATCTTGAGCGCGGTGGCAACCTGGCGCAGGTCACCGGCGACCGGGGCTTGAAGGGCAAGGAGCGACAGGGCTCGCTCCTCGATGGAGGTCGCGCGCGAGTCAACCTCGTCATCGCCGAGGATCACGTATTCGGCGCCCTCGAGATCTTGTTCCAGAAGCACGGCGGTGACTCGAGGGATCAGATCGATGACCGTCGCGCCGAGGCGGACGATCGCGTCGCGGATCTCCTCGAGATCGTGATGGAAGTCAGTCCTTAGCTCGGGCATCAGCCGAATCTCCCCGTGACGTACTGCTCAGTTCTCTCATCGTCGGGATTTGAGAACACCTTCGAAGTCTCGTTGAACTCGACCAGGAGTCCCGTTCGCCGATCGCTCTCGTCGTTGACCTCCGTCGTGAAGAAGGCGGTGCGGTCACTGACGCGAGCGGCCTGCTGCATGTTGTGCGTCACGATCACAATCGTGTACCGACTCTTGATTTCCTTCATGAGGTCCTCAATGCGAGCGGTAGCGATCGGATCAAGGGCAGAGCACGGCTCGTCCATGAGGATCACGTCGGGTTCCACCGCCACGGCTCGAGCAATGCAGAGCCGTTGCTGCTGCCCGCCAGACAGGCCGAGGCCCGACTCTTTCAGGCGGTCTTTGACCTCGTCCCACAGGGCGGCGCCTCGGAGTGACTCCTCCACAATCGCGTCGAGTTCGGAACGTTTCTTCGTCCCCATGAGACGCGGACCGTAGGCAACATTGTCGTAGATCGACTTGGGGAACGGGTTCGGCTTCTGGAAGACCATTCCCACGCGGCGACGAACCTCAGTGGCATTGACCCCCGGCGCGTACATGTCCACGCCGTGGTATCGGACGGTTCCCTCGACTCGAGCGATGTCGATGAAGTCGTTCATTCGGTTCAAGCAGCGAAGCACGGTCGTCTTGCCACAGCCAGAAGGACCGATGAATGCCGTGATCTCGTGCTCAGCAATCGGCAGATTGACCGACCGCACGGCTCTGAAATCGCCGTAGAACACGCTCACGTCGTCAAGTTCGAACACCGGCGGTTCCCTATCGTTCCGGATCCCGCGCTGCAGACCCAGTTGCTGTTGAGTTGACATATTTGATCCGCTCCTACGTCTTTTGGCGAACTCACTGCCCGGCCCGAGCTCGCTCGAATCGATTCCGCAGCAGGATGGCGGAGATGTTGAATGAGAAGACGAGCACGAGCAAGACCACGCCGGCGCCCGCGGCCGCAGCGGTGAAGCTGAACTCGCTCGACGGGGGCTGCGCCTGGCCCGTCCACCGGTAGATCAGAATCGGAACCGCCGGGAACTTGCCCGTCAAGGAGGTCGCGGGAAGGAATCCGGTGATCGCCCCAACGATGATCAGGGGCGCGGCTTCTCCGAGCGCCCGCGCCAGTGACAGCACGGTGCCAGTGAGAATTCCGGGAGCTGCGTAAGGCAGCACGTGGTCCTTAATGACCTCCCAGCGTGATGCGCCGACGCCGAATCCACCATCCCGCAACCCTTGCGGAACGGCTCTGATGGCCTCCATGGAGGTGATCACCACGATCGGAAGCACGAGCACGGCCATCGTCAGCCCCGCCGCGATGACCGAGTCGCCCCGGGTGACTGGATCGAGCCAGCGCACGAAGATGATGAAGCCGAGAACGCCGTAGATGACAGCGGGCACACCAGCGAGGTTGCGAATATTCACGAGGATGATCCGCGTCAAGCGGTTTGACTGATGGGCGTACTCCTCGAGGTAGATCGCAGCCGCGATACCCATGGGGATCGCGACGATCATGACAACGATGCCGATCCCGATCGAACCGTAGAGGCCCGACCACACACCGATCTCATCCGGATCCGAGCCGATCGGCTCAGTGACGAAACTCAGCCCGCGATCAGCGAGGTACGGCCCGGCCTCCCCAAAGACCTGCGCCAAAAGCGAGGCGAGGATGACGAGCGTCGACACCGTCGCGAGCAGCAGTAGCAGGGCGAATACCGAGCCCTTGACATCCCTCTCACGGCGGGTCAGCTGTTCGGCCACCACCGACCGCGCCGTCGAGCCCCCAAGTGCTGCACTCGCCAATGCCATCAGTACTTCTCCCTGACTCGACCGACGACCCGGTTGCCGATGGAGTTCAGCACCAAGGTGATGACGAACAGCAGACCGCCGACGAAATACAGCACCTCGAAACTCGGGCCACCGATGTCTTGATCGGTGCCCCCGACGGCATTCGTCATCGCGGCAGTCATCGTGAGACCGCGGTTCGTCGGCTCCCAACCCTCGAAGAGGCCTGAGCCATCGAACCCGCCCGCCATCGTCGCCACCATCGTCTCTCCGATCGCTCGGGACACGGCAATGATGAACGCGGCGACAAGGCCAGAAACGGCGGCTGGGATGACTACGGAAACAACCGTGTCGAACTTTCGCGCTCCGATCCCGTAGCTCGCCTCCCGTAGTGACGAGGGCACGGCCGCCAGCGCGTCCTCACTCACCGAAGCCATGATCGGGATGACGAGGATCCCGATTCCGATACCGGCGGCGAGCATGTTGTTCACGTTCGTTGGATTGAAAATCGTGCCGACAACGTCCGGAGCGACGAATCGGATGACGAAATAGCCGACGATCACGCTCGGAATGCCCGCGAGAACCTCAACAATGGGTTTCACGATCCTTCTGACGCGTGGGGACGCGTACTCCGACAGGTAGATCGCCACGCCCAAACCGAACGGCACCGCGACGAGCATCGATACGGCACCCATCACCATCGACCCGACGAGGATCGTCCGCAGATCGAACCGCTCGCGACGCGGGAACCAGCCGTTATCCGAAAGCAGTGACAGGTCCCATTCAACGAGACTGAGGAAGTTGAACGCCCCTCGGAAGAGGACGAAAACAATGAGCAGGCTGATCACCACGGAGGTCAACGCAGCGCCCTGGAAGAGCAGTCGGGAGACCTTCTCTGCCCTGCGTTGTTTGGCGCTGCCCTGCAAGTCAGCAATCGTTAGCAATGGCTCCAACTCTCTCTCGCGCGGGTGACTGCGCTGCTCAACCTAGTACCCGAGTCGACTGTGGTTCCGGGGGCGAGAGCCCCCGGAACCACAGGTCACGACTCGATCAGCGGCTTGCCCAGGCGTTTCGGGTGGCCTGGATCCGCTCAGCGGGGAGATCCACGTACCCAGCATCGGCCACGGTCGCGAGACCGGCCTCTGACAGGTAGAGATCAACGTAGGCCTCAAGCGCCGGATTCTCCGCCGCCTTGTCCACATTCACGTAGATGTAGAGCGAGCGAGAGAAACCGTAGGTTCCACCAGCAATCGTCTCATCCGTCGGCTCAACACAACCATCACCAGTGTCGATCGCGATGCCCTTCATCTTGTCCTGCTCAGCCTTGTAGTAGGCGTAGCCAACCCAGCCGAGGCTCGTCTCGGCACCCTCGATGCCCTCAACGATGAAGTTGTCGTTCGCCGACGACGAGTAATCCGCACGCGTGAAGATCGAGTCCTCACCAACACGCTCCTCAGCGAGATCCTCAATCGCGAACTCCACGAACGTGTCATACGTGCCCGACTCCTCACCAGGGCCGTAAATGCTCAACGGCGCATCCGGGAACGAGGTGTAGGCCGAACCAACCTCCGCAGCCAGAGCATTCGCGTCGCTCCACGACGAGAACCCCTCCGACTCCGGACCGATCAACGCATACAGAGCGGGAACATCAAGACACTCAACCGCAGCATTCGCCGGATTCGTCGCGACGGTCAAACCGTCAATAGCGACCTCAAGCTCAACCCAGTTGATCCCAGCCTCAGCACACAACTCAGCCTCAGAATCCTTGATCGGACGCGAAGCATCCGAAATATCGGACTCACCCGAGCAGAACTTCTTGAAACCATCACCGGTGCCAGGGCCCTCAACCGCAACGGCCAACGCCCCACCCGACAACTCATCAGCAAGCTCAGCAACGCGAACCGAAATCGGCTCAACCGTCGAAGAACCAGACACAAACACACTCCCAGCCGGAAGG
>VMBT01001179.1_pt1 | contig 14154 bp, 10 predicted proteins | sample 4404301 | NCBI WGS metagenome assembly VMBT01 (sample SAMN12238535, study PRJNA552566) | marine metagenome | isolation source: Coastal seawater | place: USA: coastal Georgia, Sapelo Island | collected 2008-08/2009-08
TTCGCTAGATCTTTAATTGCCATGGGCATCCCGCCCAAAGCCCCCCCAACAGGGTACTCTGCTGACGTCAGCTTCTCACAGGCCTCTTTACTTAATATATTAACTAAAGCGTTAACTTTAGGATTAACTAACTCTATGCGAGCTAAAGTCTCCTGCATTAATTCTGAAACACTCAACGCTCCAGCCTTAATAAGCGCTTTTTGTTCCCAAGCCTCTTTGTTTAAAATATCCACTGATTATCAATCACTTATCCAAAAGTTCTCAGTACTTTAACTTAAAAGTTATCAATTTCAAGATGTTGCCTCTGCTCTCGATTTACCAGATAAATCAAGGGCTAAAGTCGCTGCCATAAATTCATCAATATTGCCGTCTAGCACGCCTTTCGTATCCGAAGTCTCATAAGAAGTTCTTAAGTCTTTAACCATTTGGTATGGATGAAGCACATATGACCTGATTTGATTACCCCAACCAGCATCACCTTTATTCTCATGTGCTTCCGTAATTGCAGCATTTCTACGGTCTAACTCCATCTGGTAAAGCCTAGACTTTAGTGCCTTCATCGCTATATCACGATTTTGATGCTGCGACTTTTCAGAACTTGTGACGACGATTCCAGTGGGATTATGTGTTATCCGAACTGCGGAGTCTGTTGTATTCACATGCTGTCCCCCCGCTCCAGATGAACGAAAAGTATCAATCCGGATGTCGTTAGGACTGATATCAATATCAATATTATCATCTACAACGGGGTAAACCCATACTGAGCAAAAAGAGGTGTGCCTTTTTGCGGCTGAGTCAAAAGGTGAAATTCTTACTAATCGGTGCACACCACTTTCAGTTTTGAGCCATCCATAGGCATTTTGACCAGAGATTTTGTAACTTACAGATTTAAGTCCCGCTTCATCACCGGCCGTTTCTGACTGAAGTTCAACTTTATAACCTGACCTTTCAGCCCACCTTACATACATCCTAGAAATCATTCCTGCCCAATCACAACTTTCTGTACCTCCCGCTCCAGCATGGATCTCAAGAAATGTATCATTGCCATCTGCCTCACCGTTCAATAAAGCCTCTAATTCTTTCGCTGAGGCCCTGTTTTTGAGCCGTTGTAAAGCTGTAACTACTTCTTGCAATATTTCTTCATCAGCTTCGACTTCAGCTAATTCGATTAACTCAATGTTCTCTTTCAATTCAGTGCTCATTGCATCATGAGCATCCACCTGATCAATAAAATTCTGCCGTTCCCGCATAAGCTTTTGGGCTTTATCAGGTTCATTCCAAAGATCAGGATCTTCCGTCAAAGCATCAAACTCTTCTCGCTTTTTTCTAACATTATCCCAATCAAGCCTCTGCCTTAAGAGCGATAGAGATTTGTCGATTTCACTAATAATAATCTGTATGTCAGCGCGCATATCTGAAACTTACTCCACTAGCAGTCAAGAAATTAGTTAAACCAGTGATACGCCAAGAGCAAGCTCAGTATAAACCGCCTGCGCTTAAAGTTCCCAACGTTGCTTTAGGGGCTACTAAAACTGTTTCCCCAGTGGTTGTTTTGATTTCTCGAAGAACTGTTTCACCAGGCTTGATCAAGGTAAAATTACTACCCATTGCAAAGCCCCCATCAAAAGTTAAGCCAAACTTTGGTTCCTCGCCATCCCGAAAAAATTCCGCAACAACGTGCTCACCGTCGGCATGATCTGGAAGCCGCTCTCCCGAGTATCTATCGATTTTAATAAACTTACCGCCTTGCGGTATTATAAAATCAGCTCCTCCATAAATCTCCGTTACAGCGGACATGAACTCATTAAAAACAGGACCACACATGGAACCACCCCCGGACCCCCGTCCCAAAGGCCGTGGAATGTCATGCCCAATGTAGCAGCCTGCCACAATGTTGGACGTGAAGCCTAAAAACCAGACATCTTTTGCTTCATTGGTAGTGCCAGTTTTTCCTGCGGTTGGAACTGCTAGGTTAACTGTCCTTCTAGCGGTGCCGCGGGAGACTACCCCCTCCATCATAGATGTTAATTGGTAAGCTGTTATTCGGTCCATAACGCGCTCTCTATTAGTTAAAATCGTAGGAACATCACCCAAAGATAATTGATCAATTCCGCAATCTAAGCAAATTCGCTGATCATGCTTAAATATAGTTTTACCATATCGATCTTGTATTCTATCAACCATAGTAGGCATAACTCGTTCGCCACCATTTGCAAACATGGCGTAGGCTGCTACCATCCGATATAATGTTGTTTCCTCGGAACCAAGAGAGTTTGCAAGGAATTCTTTCATATTATCATATACACCAAATTTTTCAGCATACTCCGCAATTATATCTAGACCCACCTCTCGAGCTAAACGAATTGTCATGAGATTTCGTGACATTTCTATTCCAGTCCGAAGTGGAGTTGGACCATAAAATTTATCATTCGAATTCTTGGGACGCCACAAACCTTGTGGGGTATCGATCTCAATTGGAGCATCTACAACAACTGTAGCTGGGGAATACCCGCTATCTAAAGCTGAGGCGTAAACAAATGGTTTAAAACTGGATCCAGGCTGCCTTTTTGCTTGTGTAGCGCGGTTAAAAACCGACGATTCATAAGAAAAGCCCCCCTGCATTGCAATAACGCGTCCATTGTTGACGTCCATTGCCATAAATGCGCCTTGAACTTCACTAACTTGCCGCAAACTCCAATGCAAAAAATTACCATCCTGATCATTAAGCCTTCGGACTAGAACAACATCTCCAATATTAAGAAAATCTGAAAATTGCCCAACTACATCTATCAGCTTTCCCGAAGCAAAAACCTTTTTAATCCAAGTCATATCAGTTGGTGGAATCCAATTACCTTCAGCTGTCTCCTCAATCCCCTCGATGCCAATACGCACTTCAGAATTTTCAATTCCAAGAATAACCGCTGGGATCCATTGACCATCTAAATTGATGTCTCTAGGTAGGTTTAAACTAGCCAATGAATTTTGCCACTTTGCCTCATCACTTAAAATTGCAAACGGAACCTTTTTGCCCGTACCACGCCAAACGCCTTGCTTACGGTCATATCGTTCGAGACCTCTCTGTAAAGCCAGAGCAGCTTTTCGCTGCAAAATTGGATCAAAAGTCGATCGAACCGTCATACCTCCCGTAAAGAACTCTTCTTCTCCAAAAGTCCCGCTGAGTTGCCGTCTTATTTCATCTGTGAAGTAGTTACGACTAGGCAATTTAGATCGAAAACCTGTATAATCTCGACCCTGCACCGATTTTATGGGTTGTGTTAATTCATACTCATAAATTCTCTTCGGAAGATAACCATTCTGGAACATTTCTTTCAAAACATAGTTACGCCGTTCCAATAAACGTTCTTTCTCACGAACAGGATGGTAATCTGATGGTGCCTTAGGCAAAGCAGCCAGAAATGCTGCTTCATGTGGAGCTAATTCATCCAAGGTTTTATTAAAGTACGTCTGAGAAGCAGCTGTGACTCCATAAGAATTCTGACCCAAGAAGATCTCATTTAAGTAAAGTTCGAGAATTTGTTCTTTTGTCAAACTTCTCTCGATACGAGTAGCCAATATTATTTCTTTAACCTTTCGCTCCGCTCTTCGCGAACGATCCAGTAGGAAATTCTTCATAACTTGCTGGGTTATTGTTGATGCTCCCCGTATTCGCTTACCTCTCGACTGAACTGCATCGACTAAAGCGGCTAAAATACCTCTCATATCATAACCCGGATGCTCATAAAAATTTTTATCTTCTGCGGAAATAAACGCATTTTTTATCAAATCTGGGATTTGATTTGCTGGCGTAAATAACCGTCTTTCTTTTGCAAATTCATCAATTATTTTTCCTTCCGCGGAATAAATTCGGCTAATAGTTGGAGGTTTGTACTGAGCAAGAAATTCATGGCTTGGCAAATCGCGGCCATAAACCCAAAAAATACCACCTAAAGACAGCCCACAAACAATGGTACTCATAGTAATGAGAGTAAAAATAGTGCCTAAAAAGCCGAACACACTGCGAACGAATTGACCTAGCAGTTCTATAATTCGCAGCTTAATGAAAAATGGTAACCTCAGTTCGAGCATTATATTTTCTGTTCCGTGTCATTCCATTCTATTCTTTGCAAACAACTGATCCTCTTCAATCCACTCTAAAATTCCTGAAGATATCGCTAAAGCAAATTTCTCAGCCCAATCTTGATCTTGTAAGTTTTTTAAATCAGAACTCGTAGACATGAAACCAGTTTCGATCAAAATTGAGGGTACACTAGGTAGCTTTAATACAGAAAAGTTTGCCTTTCGGGAAGGTTTAGGGTTTAGCTTAATATCAAAGGTTTTCAAATTCTTTATAATTGATTTTGAAAATGTATTGGATCGTACAGTATTCTCCCGTCTCAACAGACCCATTAAGGCAGATGTTACTGCTGTTTCTGCGCCTGAAAGATCTAGACCAGAAATAAGTTCGTTTCCACCATGCCTGGCAGCCAATCTTGCACTCGCTTTGTCAGAAGCTTCGTTTGATAGAGTGTAAACAGTTGATCCAGACGCCTTACCCTTTTTAACAGTGTCTGCATGCAAAGAAATAAATAGATCGGCACCAACTTGAACTGCTAATGTAAGTCTTTTGTCCAATGAAGTAAATTCATCGGTTGTCCTAGTTAGAATGACAGTTGTGTTATCAAGGGCGTTAATTTCTTCCGCTACCACCCTGGCCAAAGTGAGCATCAAATCTGATTCTCGAATACTTTCAACCTGCGCACCAGGATCCAATCCACCGTGACCCGGATCAATAACTATGGTCAAATTATTATTTGTATTTTCAAAGTCCTCATTTTTAATACCGATGGGAAGCACATCAAAGCGGTCATCAGCAAAAACTCTAACCATTTTATTGAACTCTTCCTGTTCGATTGGAACCAGTGCAAAACTTAGTTCTGCATCCAAACCGTGCAATTTATGTTGGTCCATGGTTAGATTTTGGACTTTTGCTGGTTTGGCTAATTCGATAGAAATAGTTGACCACCCATCTAAACCTTTCGAAAATTTTATTTCCCCCAAAAGGGGTGAACTTGTTACTTCTAAATTTTCAAGACCTTTGATAGCAGATGTATGCAACTCAAGGACAATCCTATTAGGATGATTAAAACTATAAACTCTGAATGGTACTGCCTCATCCAATTTTAATCGGAAATCATAAATAGCATTGAAATTTGAAGCATTCGCCATTTGAAATATTGGATGGCTACCAATTTTAGGTCCAAAATTTGCCCATATCAGGGACAACAAAAACAGTATTTTTATATATTTCATTTTAAAGTCTGTACTTGCTCATGAAATTATTAAGTCGTCTTATTCCCTTCTTTAGATCTGAAGTGCTGCAAGCGTATGACAACCGAACAGTTTCAAGTCCACGCTCCGGATCAAAATCAATCCCTGGAGTTATTGCTACACGCACCTCTTCCAAAATTGCTTTGCAGAAATTTAGGCTATTATCTGTATATTCCGAAACATCTATGTAAAAATAAAACGCACCATCTGGAGGAGCAAATTTTTTAAAACCCATTTTGGGTAGTTGCTCTATTAGCAAAGCTCGATTTGCTCTATATGTTTTGAGGTTTTGATTTAACTCATCATGAGAATCTAATGCGCCCAGAGCCGCGACTTGTGATATGTGGGGCGCGCAAATAAATAGATTTTGTGCTAATCTTTCGAATTGCCGAATATAATCATCAGGAACGACTATCCACCCTAATCTCCAACCGGTCATGGAAAAATATTTGGAAAATGAATTTATAACAAAACAGTCATCAGAAATTTCTAAAGCGGATACAGCCCTCGCATCATATTCAATTCCATGATAAATTTCATCGCTAATGAAAACTGTTTGTTTCTGATCACATGCCTCCATAAGCCCCTCTAGTTCATCTTTATTTAGCATAGAGCCTGTTGGGTTAGCTGGTGAAGCAATGAGTAAACCATCAAGGTTATTATCGATAATGTCAGTAGCTACAGGTTGGAACTTATTATCACTTGTTGTCTTTATCGCACACGTATTTAGACTAAGAGCTTTGAGAATTTGCCTGTAACTTGGGTAGCCAGGCGATCCTATTCCCACAGTATCACCAACATCAAATAGCCCTGTGAAGGCGAGTATAAATGATCCCGATGAACCAGGTGTTACTATAATTCTCTCTGGATCGACTTTAATTTTGTACCATCGCCAGTATAAATCAGCTATTTTTTCTCTTAATTCTGGTATACCCAACGCAACGGTGTAACCCATCGTAGTGTCAGACAAACCATTTATCACTTTTTCTTTAGCCAAGGTGGGGGCTCCAGTGCCAGGCTGCCCAACCTCCAAATGTATTACTTCATGCCCTAATGTCTCAATTTGTCGGGCGGCCTCCATAACATCCATAACGATAAATGGATCCACTCTACCACGAGCTGAGTTCTTCATCCTAATATTCCAAAAGTTGTTTTCAAAGTTCAAATCAATTGCAATTACTGTATACCCAAAAAGATACATAATATAAAAAAGAGACAAGTTGAACTTTTTAAAAATAGCTTTAAAACGCATTTAACACGTTCAAAAAATCAGAGAGTTGATCGTAGATCAAATAACTTGCAGCGAACTTAAGTTTGGTAAAATTTTGTATAAAGCACTATTAACGTCAATATTACTCTTTGCATTCAGTTCAATGGTGATTGCGCTAGATTTGAACAATTTAACAAATGCAGATCGAGAAGTTTTGCAAAAAGAAATTCGACGATACATTCTTGAAAACCCAGATATAATTTTTGAAGCTGCCGATCTTGTGAGAAAGCGGGAAGCGGCGATCGAAATTCTTGAAGATGAAGAGCTGATCAAATCCAATTATGAAGAAATATTTTATGACAATTACTCGTATGTCGGAGGAAACTTAGACGGCGATATAACGTTGGTGGAATTTGTAGATTATAAATGTAGCTATTGTCGAAAAGCCGCTGAAATAGTTAGAGAATTACTGAAAGAAGATGACAATATTCGATTTATTGTTAAAGAATTTCCTATTTTAGGGGAAGCTTCACTTACTACCTCAAAATTTGCGATAGCGGTTAAGAATATTGGTGGATCAGAGAAATATAAGTTAGCTCATGAGATCCTTTTGACACTTACTGCAGAGCCGAATGAAATTTATCTTCGAAGAATAGCCACAGAGTTAAAACTAGACCCCAACGAACTTCTTAAAGAAATGAAATCTGATGCAGTTTTAAAGGAAATTTCCCGCACTGCAGAATTAGCTCAAAAACTTCAAATCAGCGGAACACCAACATTTATTTTGGGTGGCCAATTTCTGCGTGGATTTGTACCTTTAGAGATGCTTTTACAGGTGGCTCAATCCGAGAGAAAAAAATGAAGAGACAGAAATGTCATTTTGCCACCCCTACTTTTTTATAAAATTGTCGATCATTTCAGCAGTCTCCAAGGGATATTGATCAACAAAAAAATGCCCCCCTGGCATTTCTATCCTTGAATAAAGTTTCCCTTTAGTTTTCCAAACAGAGTCCATATCAAACGTTTTTGCCATAACCCCATCCCTGCCCCATACGGCGGCAAATGGTACTTTAATTGGGGAATTACCGTCAGCAGCCTCATGATGCTGATCAATGTGATATGCTGCTCTATAATCATCACACATTGCGCGGATACAGGATTTATTTTTCCAACTTTTTTGATAAGCATTTAGTTGGTTTTTTGAAAAAGCATTAATGCCAGTGGCACCCCATCCTTGTAGACAGCTATTATAAAATTGATCAGGGTCCCTTTCTATAAGTTTTTCAGGAACTGGAAAAGGTTGGGATAGAAAAAACCAATGATAGTATGAGAAAGCTAATGATGCAGATAGCTCGGTAAATACTGTATTCGTTGGGACTATATCCATAAACATCGTGGAAGATACTAATTCTGGATTATCTATAGCCAGCCGATATGCAACTCGAGCACCTCTGTCATGGCCAATGAAGTGCGCCTTTTTGATATTTCGGGATTTTAAAATAGCAACGACATCTTTTGCCATATTGCGAAAAGTATAATTTTCATAACCTAGTGGCTTAGCTGATTGACCATATCCGCGTAGGTCAGGGCAAATAACGTGATAGCCGTTTGATAATAATGGGGCTACATTAGCCCACATCGCGTGGGTTTGAGGAAATCCATGTAAGAGGACGACAGGGATACCCTTGCCATTATCAACAAAGAATATATCACAATCTTTTAAAACTAAACGATGTTTTTTAAATCCTCCAAACATGCAAAGCCCGATGTTTGTTATTTTCGAATTATTTCTTAAACCCAAAGAGAGAGTTAACAATATCCTAGTCGCAAATTTGTAACCTGAACAGTCTAATATTTATTCAACCGTTTTATTTAAACTTTTATATATTGGGTACGAATTACTCAACAAGATGCGTCAATCAGCACCATTTTTTAACTAGCTTCTTCTTAAACTCCTGCTATTTATTACTCAAAACGAGAGTGAAATGTTTTTTTTGACATATTTAATTTTTTGAATATGTTGTTGGAAGGAATATTTGGAAGTATGCTTTCAAACGACCCAAGTGGAAGAGAAAATAATGAACTATGAAGATCATATTGAAGCTGCTATAAATCGTTTGCACGAAGAAGGCCGATATAGAACCTTCATTGATATAGAACGCGAACGCGGGAATTTTCCGTACGCAGCATGGAAATCGCCAAACGGTGACCTAGACAAAATAACAGTTTGGTGCGGAAACGATTATCTGGGAATGGGGCAAAATAATTTAGTGCTCGAAGCTATGCACGAGGCGCTCGACGAAGCAGGAGCCGGTTCAGGCGGGACGAGAAATATCTCTGGAACAACTGTTTACCACAAAGAACTTGAAAGAGAGTTAGCGGACCTTCACTCCAAAGAGTCGTCTTTACTGTTTACGAGTGCCTACATTGCAAATGATGCAACTCTATCTACATTAGCAAAATTACTCCCTAATTTGGTAATATATTCGGATGAGCTAAACCACGCCTCCATGATTGAGGGTATTCGCAGACATGGTGGCGAAAAAAGGGTCTTTAAGCATAATGATATGAAGCACCTTCGCAGACTTTTACAAGAAGACAACAGTTCAAACCCAAAATTGATAGCATTTGAATCAATTTATTCAATGGACGGTGACTTTGCACCAATTAAAGAGATCTGTGACTTGGCTGAAGAGTTTTCGGCCATGACGTATATAGATGAAGTTCACGCGGTAGGCATGTATGGAGCCACCGGTGCGGGGGTCGCACAGCAAGAAGAGCTAATGAGCCGAATAGATATAATCAATGGAACCCTCGCAAAAGCATACGGGGTGATGGGTGGATACATTGCAGCAAGTGCAAAGGTTTGTGACGCAATCAGAAGTTATGCCCCGGGTTTTATCTTTACAACGTCACTATCTCCAGCTTTAGTGGCCGGCGCTTTAGCTTCAGTTCGGTATTTGAGAGAGCACCAGGAGGTTAGAGACAAGCATCAATTGAACGCAAAGATACTAAAAATGCGTTTAAAAAGTCTAGGATTACCAATTATTGATCATGGGTCTCATATCGTACCCGTTATTGTAGGTGATCCAGTTCATACCAAGAAACTATCTGATCTATTATTGGTAAACCACAAAATCTATGTTCAGCCTATAAATTTCCCAACTGTACCCAGAGGAACAGAAAGACTGCGCTTTACTCCTTCTCCAGTGCATGGAATCCAGGAAATCGATTATTTGGTGAGAGTTATGGACGAACTCTGGTCTCATTGCGCATTGAACAGGACTGAACTTACTGCCTAGCAGCACAATCTCACAGATATGTGCATTATATTGTAATTGTGCTAGGTATTTGGCATGCAATTTGCGAATCGACGTCAAATATTTTTGGTTGAGTGAAATATGAAATGGCGAGAGCCCAAAGGTAGCGAAACTTCTCAAACAGCGCACCCTAAAGGGTTCGATGATTATGACTTTCGTCTTGGGGATATTTTGAGAGGTGAACGTGCTACATTAGGCAAGTCATTACTTGATGTCGAAAAAGAATTGAAGATTAAGGCCAACTATGTAGCAGCAATAGAAAACTGCGATCCGACAGTATTTGAATCCCAGGGTTTTATTGCCGGTTTTGTTAGATCATACGCACGCTATCTTGAGCTAGACCCAGACATTATCTATACACTTTTTTGCAATGAAAGCGGCTTTGAGACCATGCATGGCATGGCAAAGGAAAGTGCAAAAGAGAAAGAAAAAAAATACAGCAATAGAAATCTAGAAGATAGTCTATTCATCAGGCCGACTACAGCATATTTACCAAAGCAACAAAAATGGTATGAAAATATTGAACCAGGTGCCGTAGGTTCTCTTTGTGTTACGATCGCTTTAGTTTCAGCCCTGGGATATGGAGCTTGGTCGTTTTTTCAAGAAATACAAAAAGTTGATATAACTCCTACAGAAAGTCAGCCTGTAGTACTTACAGAGCTGCAAAACTTACCTACAGCACTAAATATTAAAAATAATCTTATGCTGGACAATACAGAAAATTTTCAGGAAGGGTCATCTAGGATTAACAGAATTTACAGATCAACTGCACTAGATCAACCCGTCATTGTCGCCCGAGACGAACCTATATCTAAGCTAGATCCAAATCAATTTGGGCTTTTTGCGCCAATTCCATCCAGCGAAGAAATTGGTATCGAAGAAATTATTTCTGATTTGATACCCAGAAAAAATAGTACCGATGAAAATCTTCAAATAAACTTTCCTAAAGTATCTGCCGACACTCCTCCAGTTGTAACATTAGTTACCTCAAAAGAGGCTTGGATCGAAATCGTCGCTGCTGATGGATCAGTAATTTACAAAAATTTGATGCAACCAGGAGTAGAATTTGCCCTTCCTCGGACCGAGAGCGCTCCTAAACTACTAGCTGGTATGTCTGGCTATGTTTATATGGCAATAGATGGTGTTCTGTATGGTCCTGCCGGTAAAGGTGTAAATGTTGTGAAAGATGTCACTTTGGATCCTCAATCTATAATCTTGAGTTATGAACCCGCACAAATAAAAAGTGATCCAGATTTGCAGAAGTTAGTTGCCGAGCTGGGATTAAATAGCTTCACTGCTGAGTCACTTGATCAATAGGTCCCTTGCTAGAATCGTAACTTAGTTTTAGCCTTACAACAAATAGAGTGGTAACATTCGAGGATTAGTATGTCTATCAACCATGTTCGTCCCTGGCGCACCATAGAGAGGCGGCGTTCTAGGCAAATAAAAGTCGGGAATGTTGCGATTGGTGGGGATGCACCAATATCAGTACAGACTATGACAAACACAGATACAACTGATGTCAAAGCAACCCTTAAACAAATTACATCAGCAGCGGAAGCTGGAGCAGATTTAGTTCGGGTCTCAGTTCCAGATGAAGCAAGCAGCGCAGCATTAAAAGAAATTGTCAAAAATAGCCCAGTGCCGATAGTCGCCGACATTCATTTTCACTACAAAAGGGGTATTGAGTCTGCAGAGGCTGGCGCATCATGTTTAAGAATTAATCCTGGTAACATCGGATCAGCAGATCGCGTTAAAGAAGTTATTAAGGCAGCAAAGGACAACAATTGTGCTATAAGAATTGGTGTAAATGCCGGCTCACTGGAAAAACATCTTCTGGAAAAATATGGCGAGCCCTGCCCTGATGCGATGGTTGAAAGCGGTTTGGACCATATTAAAATTCTTCAAGATAATGATTTTCACGAGTTCAAGATAAGTTGTAAGGCATCGGATGTATTTATGGCGGCTGCTGCTTATCAAGCACTAGCTGAAGCTACAGATGCGCCTATTCATCTTGGAATTACTGAGGCAGGTGGCCTAACTAGCGGAACAATTAAATCTGCGATTGGACTTGGAAACTTATTGTGGATGGGCATAGGAGATACGGTTCGTGTATCTTTGTCTGCAGATCCAGTTCAGGAGGTAAAAGTCGGATATGAAATCCTAAAATCGCTTGGATTGAGACACAGGGGTGTAAATATAATTTCTTGCCCATCGTGTGCGAGGCAGGGATTCGATGTAATAAAAACAGTTGAAATTTTAGAACAAAAGCTCGAACACATAAAAACTCCAATGAGTTTGTCTATAATAGGGTGCGTTGTAAATGGTCCAGGTGAAGCGTTAATGACGGATGTAGGCTTTACGGGTGGCGGAGCAGGAAACGGAATGGTTTATTGGGCTGGGAAACAAGACCATAGAATAGAAAACGCCAAAATGATTGACCATATTGTAGAATTGGTGGAGCAAAGAGCATCAGAACTCAGCTCCGAAGAGAAAGTTTGATGTAAACATAAATTAGTATTCCTTTAGGCCGCATTCGATGTTTTTAAGGATAATTAGTTACATAACGCAAAGAGCAATATGGTCCTGGGAAGGATTTTCCCACGTTTTAACCACTGAGCGAAGTATCTACCAATGGGTTTTCGCAAATGTTGTTTCCATGATTGCAGCTTTCTCACTGCCTTTATCAGTGGCTGAAAGGTCTCTGATAATCATGGGGGGCATCATGATAATTGCAATGGAATGCATGAATACTGCCATAGAGCGAGTAGTTGATGATATCTCTGAGGAAAAAAGAGATCGTGCAAAACAAGCGAAGGATACTGCAAGTGCTGCTGTTGCCATATCTGCTATTGCAGTTGGTCTCGCATGGATCGTGATCATTTTTGGTATTCTGAAATAATACTATTGCTTCTAAGTATTTTTTAGAAATTTCTTATGCTCTTGAAGCTGACGCAGAACAGATTGCTTTATTTTTTTGTCTGGCTTACCCAAATGATTTCGAGTTGTCTTTTCATTCCTTTTAAACTCTATCCTGGCCAACTCACTTATTTCAGAGATTTTAAATCCCTCTATTTTCTGACTACCCATAGTATCCCCCGATCCCATCGCTCAACGACACCGTACCTTAATCGAGATGTCAAGCTAAATTACTTTGATGATTATAATATTCTGAGATACTTTAATATTGAGCTGAGCGATTAGAAAACAATTGTACATTTTAAGATTTACAGATTGAATTTCACATAAATGACTAAAATATCATCGAAGGCTACTTCTGCAAATTACTTTATTAAAATTAAAAAGTTCTAACTATTAGGTATAAGTAAGAAAATTTTGCTATTAACAAATGCTTAATTGACTCTTACTAAAGCTGCTGAATGAGCATTTAATGATTAAATTACATAGCTTTTCTTCCTACACATTTATTGCCGGGCTATTTTTGCTGGTTCTGATCCAAATCGATAGGCAATCATATAAAAGCCATTTTCAGTACCTAGGCAACGATACTATTGAAATAATAAAGAGTGAGGTGCCCTCAAAAATTTTTACAATCATTTGTCATGGCTATGCTGGTTCCAAAGAAATGATGAGGCAACTAGCATTCGACATTGCGAATGCAGAGAGTAATGCTGTAATTTTTGATTTCATTGGGCATGGCTCCAATTCCCAAAAGTTAATAAATAATCCCACTGAGCTTTCTGGGACCACGCAACAACTTGTTGATCAAGTAATTAAGGTAATTGAGTTGTTAAAATCAAAATACGGTAGCGATATTAAATTGAATTTAATTGGCCATTCTATGGCATCAGATATTGTTATTCGGGCTAGCGAAAAGCAAAATATTTCATCAATAGCTGCTATTTCACCTTATTCCACAAAGGTCACAGAAAATTTTCCTCAGGACCTATTACTAACATCAGGCCAATTTGAAAAACATCTTCGCAATCATTCTTTAAAGCTTACAGAATTAATAGTTAAAGATGCGGATGAAAATATTGAATATTCTAATGGACTTGTTCGCAGGAAGGCTTCCTACACAAAAAACACAGGGCATGTAAGCGTTATCTATTCTCCACAAACGAGCGCAACAATTACAGAATGGTTTTACCTAAAAAATATTCATAGAACGCTCTGGTCGACTCATATTATTTGGACATTGCTCGGTTTAACTATGATAACTTATGGGTTGTCACGAAGTAAGCTATCGTCGATAAACTACAAGGAGAAAAGAAGGGTCAGTTCAGTCAAATCAATTGCCGTTGGCATTTCTTCGCCAACTATCGCCCTATCCTC
>VMBT01001180.1_pt1 | contig 14152 bp, 15 predicted proteins | sample 4404301 | NCBI WGS metagenome assembly VMBT01 (sample SAMN12238535, study PRJNA552566) | marine metagenome | isolation source: Coastal seawater | place: USA: coastal Georgia, Sapelo Island | collected 2008-08/2009-08
AAGTATAAAAAATTAATGGATAGCATCGAGACGAATAAAGATTTATCTGATGATGATGCTAAAAATTTAAGTAAAGCTATTGAAGATTTTAAATCTTCTAGTTCATTTTAATTAGGAATTTAGTATGGCCGGCGGCAAAGAGATACGCACCAAAATTAAAAGTGTAGAAAATACACGAAAAATTACTAAAGCCATGGAAATGGTTGCTGCGTCTAAAATGAAAAAAGCTCAAGATCGTATGAGCGCGGCCCGACCCTATGCTGAAAAAATAAGAAATGTCGTTGCCAATTTGTCTTATGCGCAGGCTGAATATAAACATCCTTTTTTAATTAAAAGAGATCAAGTCAAGAATATTGGGCTGATTGTCGTGAGCTCTGATAAAGGTTTGTGTGGTGGCCTTAATACCAATGTGTTAAGAACATCTGTGAATCAAATGAAAGAGTGGGAAAAACAAAATAAAAAAATTCAGGTCAGTGCGGTTGGAAATAAAGCATTTGGTTTTATGAGCAGAGTGGGTGCCGATGTTAAATCACATTTAACAGGTATTGGTGATACACCTCATTTAGAAAACCTAATTGGCACAATTAAAGTGATGCTTGATGCTTATACTGCAGGCGAAATTGATGAATTGCATATCTGTTATACAAAATTCATCAACACTATGAAACAAGAACCTATGTTAGAGCAGATTCTTCCTCTAACCGGCGAGAGAGTGGGCAGTCCTGAGACAACATGGGACTATATTTACGAGCCTGAAGCTAATGAAGTCGTTGACGAGCTTCTAACAAGATTTATTGAATCGTTAATTTATCATGCTGTTGCAGAAAATATGGCATCTGAGCAATCTGCCCGAATGGTTGCGATGAAGTCAGCTTCTGATAATGCGAATAACGTGATTGACGAATTAACGCTAATTTATAACAAAGCAAGACAAGCTGACATCACTAAAGAAATTTCTGAAATTGTAGGTGGTGCAGCTGCTGTATCTTAAAACAAATCATATTAATTATGAATAAGGGATAAACGATGAGTACGAAACAAATTGGAAAAGTTGTTCAGTGTATTGGTGCTGTGGTTGACGTGGAATTTCCTCGTGACCAAATGCCTAAAGTATTTGACGCTTTAATTCTAGATGAGAAAAATTCTCAAGCTGAAGAAGGTTTAACGCTTGAAGTTCAACAACAGCTTGGTGACGGTATTGTACGGACCATTGCTATGGGCTCATCTGATGGTGTTTCTAGAGGCATGCAATTTGTTTCAACAGGCTCTCCAATTCAAGTTCCTGTGGGTGATGGAACGCTTGGCCGAATCATGGATGTTTTAGGCCGACCCATTGATGAGGTGGGTAAGATTGATTCAAAAGAATCACGATCTATTCATCAAAAAGCACCTGAGTTTACAGATCTATCCCCGTCCGTTGAATTATTAGAAACCGGAATTAAAGTGATTGATCTTATGTGTCCTTTTGCTAAAGGCGGTAAGGTTGGTCTATTTGGTGGTGCGGGCGTTGGTAAGACAGTTAATATGCTAGAACTTATTAATAACATTGCTAAAGAGCACTCAGGATTATCTGTTTTTGCCGGCGTGGGTGAAAGAACGCGTGAGGGTAATGACTTTTATCATGAGATGATTGAAGCGGGCGTTATTCAGCCTAAGAAAATGAAAGACTCTAAAGTGGCTATGGTGTTTGGTCAGATGAACGAGCCTCCTGGTAACCGATTAAGAGTGGCGCTTTCTGGTTTAACGATGGCAGAAAAATTTAGGGATGAGGGTAAAGATGTTCTATTCTTTGTGGATAACATTTATCGTTACACCCTAGCGGGTACGGAAGTATCAGCTCTGTTAGGACGTATGCCTTCAGCTGTGGGTTACCAACCGACACTCGCTGATGAAATGGGTCGTTTACAAGAACGAATTACTTCAACCAAAACAGGTTCGATTACATCGATTCAAGCGGTTTACGTGCCAGCTGATGACTTGACTGACCCATCACCTGCGACAACATTCCAGCACTTGGATTCGACCGTGGTGTTATCTCGTGATATTGCTTCACTTGGTATTTACCCAGCTGTGGACCCACTTGATTCAACATCAAGACAATTAGATCCACAAATTGTGGGTGAAGAACACTATCAAGTTGCACGTGCGGTTCAATCAACACTTCAGCGCTACAAAGAGTTAAGAGATATTATCGCTATTTTAGGTATGGATGAATTATCACCAGATGATAAATTAGTTGTTGGTCGCGCAAGGAAAATTCAAAGATTCTTGTCTCAGCCATTCCATGTTGCTGAAGTATTTACTGGATCACCGGGTAAGTATGTTTCGCTTAAAGATACCATTAAAGGATTTAAAGCTATTGTCGATGGTGAGTACGATGATATTCCTGAACAAGCTTTCTATATGGTGGGCGGTATTGAGGAAGTTGTTGAGAAGGCTAAGAAAACTAAATAAATATGGCAGATACAGTTCAAATCGATATTGTTAGTGCAGAGGAATCCATTTTCTCAGGTAATGCTGAATTTATTGTTGCACCTGCCAAAATGGGAGAGGTAGGTATTTACCCTCACCATGCACCTATGATCACAACACTTAAATCAGGTTCAGTGCGTATTAAATTAGCTGAAAAAAATGAGGAACAACTCATCTACGTATCAGGTGGTATTTTAGAAGTTCAACCTGGTCATGTGACAGTTTTATCAGATACGGCGATTCGAGGCTCTGATTTAGATGAAGCTAAAGCTCAAGCTGCCAAAAAAGCTGCAGAAGAAGCGATGAAAAATAAAGGTGCTGAAATTGATTTCGCTAAAGCTCAAGCTGAATTAGCAGAGGCCATGGCTCAACTTCAAGCAATTGAAAAGCTTAGAAAGAAAAAATAATAAAACGTTGTTTTAGAAAAAGGCAGCTTAAGGCTGCTTTTTTTGTTTATACTTTCAATTAAAATAATGACGACATTATCAATTGTTATATTAGCTGCTGGTAAAGGTACGAGGATGCATTCCGATTTACCTAAAGTTTTGCAGCCCCTTTCAAATAAACCCATCATTCATTATGTTTATGAAACCGCAAACTCATTAAACCCAAATGAAATTGCTATGGTGGTAGGACATAAGATGGAGCTCATCAAAGCTTCTATTAATGATGAAAAAATAAAATGGGTCACACAAAAAGAACAATTGGGTACAGGGCATGCCGTTCTTCAGGCTGAACCTTATATCAATGCAGATACCACACTCATTTTATATGGCGATGTGCCTTTGGTTGATAAAAATGATCTAAAAAAATTAGTCGATAAGGCTAATGATTCTATTTCGATCATGACTTTTGTGAAAGAGGATCCAACGGGTTATGGCCGAATAAAAAGAGTTGCAAATAAAATCGTTGGTATTGTTGAAGAAAAAGATTGTGATGCTAATGACAAAAAAATAACTGAAATTAATACGGGTATTATGGCTGTAAATACTCATAGATTAAAACAATGGCTGGCAAAAATTTCAAATAATAATAAACAAAAAGAGTATTATTTAACTGATATTGTTAAGTTTGCATCTGAAGATGGATTAGAAATTTCGTCTCATACCGTAGACATCGAATCTGCAGTTTTAGGCGTTAACTCAAAAAAAGAATTAGCTTTCTTAGAAAGGCAATTGCAGTTGAAAAAAGCAGAAGAATTAATGGAACATGGGGTCACCATCGTTGATCCAGCCCGAATCGATATTCGAGGACATTTGCAGTGCGGAAAAGATGTAACAATTGATGTGGGCTGTATTTTTGAGGGAAAAATAATACTAGGTAATAATGTTCATCTAAAACCTTATTCTTATTTTAAAGATTGTGAAATTAAAAATGATTCTGTCATTGAGTCTTTTAGCCATATTGATTCAAGTATTATTGGAGAGTCTAACAAAATTGGCCCCTACGCTAGATTAAGACCAGGAGCAAAGCTTGGTAAAGAAGTACATATTGGTAATTATGTAGAAATTAAAAATACCTTTGTAGATGATCGTTCTAAAATAAATCATCTGAGTTACATTGGTGATGCTGAAGTGGGTAAGGATGTAAATATTGGTGCGGGTTGCATTACTTGTAATTATGATGGTGCTGCAAAACATAAAACAATAATTGGAGATGATGTTTTTTTAGGTTCTGATTGTCAAATGATTGCGCCTATTAAAATTGGTAAGGGGGCAACGATTGGCGCAGGGTCAACGCTTACAGAGGATGTCCCTTCGAATGAATTAACTTTATCAAGATCAGAACAAAAAACGATTCAGGGTTGGAAAAGGCCGTCTAAAAAATAATGTGTGGAATTGTTGGAGCAATCTCAAATAAAAATGTATTACCTTACTTGATTCAAGGACTAGAACGTCTTGAGTACAGAGGTTATGATTCTGCAGGCGTTGCGGTCATCAATGGTAATATTCAGCGTATCAGATCGATTGGCAGAGTATCATCAATTAAAACAAAAGTTGATACTAATCAAATCGAGGGCCTTATAGGTATTGGTCATACACGATGGGCTACCCATGGAGGAGTCACGGAATCAAATGCTCATCCTCATATTTCAAATAATGAGATAGCCCTGGTCCATAATGGCATTATTGAAAATCATGACTCTCAGTGCGAAAAGCTAAAAAAATTAGGTTATCAATTCGAATCAGAAACAGATACCGAAGTGATTGCTCATCTTATTCATTATTTTTATAAAAAAAAGAAAGATCTTTTAAAAGCTGTTAATGCCGCCATTAAAGAGTTAAGAGGTGCTTATGCAATTGCTGTGGTTTCATTGAATGAAAAAAATCGATTAATTGCGGCAAGAAATGGCTGCCCACTATTAATAGGTTTTAATTCTAAAGGAAGTTATATTGCATCAGATATTTCTGCTTTATTAGCAGAGACTAATCAAATTATTTATCTCAATGATGGTGACATTGCTGATTTAAAAGAGTCGGAACTTAAAATCTTTGACTTAAATTTAAAACCTGTCAAAAGAAAAGTCATCGAATCTAAACTTAATTTAGGTTCCATGGACTTAGGCCCCTACAGTCATTTTATGCAGAAAGAAATTTATGAACAACCCTCTGCAATCAGTGACTCGATCGAAGCTGTTATTGATAATGGTCGGTTTGATTTAAATCTTTTAGGCAAACATGCTGAAAAAATGGTTCAAGATATTGACTCCATACTCATCATAGCTGCAGGGACAAGTTACTACGCAGGATTAACTGCTAAATATTGGTTCGAATCTATTGCGAAAATACCTACCAATGTGGAAATTGCCAGCGAATATCGTTATAGGGCTTCAGTTAAAAATCCAAGGCAACTCATTATCACTATTTCTCAGTCAGGTGAAACATTAGATACGATTGAGGCATTAAAACATGCAAAAAAAATGGGGCATAAAAAAACAATCACTATTTGTAATGTTCAAGATAGTGCCATTGTTAGAGAATCGAAAGGTGTTTTTTATACTCGGGCCGGCATTGAAGTTGGGGTAGCGTCAACCAAAGCATTCACAACACAACTGACAGCACTTTTTATCATTACCGTGTGCTTAGCAAAATATAAAAAGCTTATTACTAAGAAACAAGAAGAAAATTATCTTGAAGATTTAAGACGCCTAGCTGGAAGTGTTCAGCATGCTTTGAATTTGGAACCCCAAATTAAAGAGTGGGCTAAAGAATTTGCAAAGAAACATAATGCTCTTTTTTTAGGTCGCGGTATTCATTACCCTATAGCACTTGAAGGAGCTTTAAAGTTAAAGGAGATCTCTTATATTCATGCTGAGGCCTATCCAGCCGGTGAATTGAAACATGGACCTTTAGCTCTTGTTGATAAAGATATGCCTGTGGTAGTGATTGCTCCGAATGATAATCTACTTGAAAAGTTGAAATCAAATATGCAAGAAGTCAAAGCTAGAGGCGGAATCTTATATATTTTTGCAGACAGCGATAGTCATTTTTCAAGTGAGAAAGATATCAGAGTCATCAGGACACCAAGACATACGGGTATATTATCTCCAATCATTCATGCAATCCCGGTCCAGCTCTTGGCGTATCATGTTGCCCTCATTAAAAAAACTGATGTTGATAAACCAAGAAATTTGGCCAAGTCAGTAACTGTTGAGTAGTTATTTGAAATAGTGCTTGTAATTGCTTTTCTTTAGGGGGGACTTACAAGTATAACAAAGAAAATCCATATTTAGTCAATAATTTAAAAAAAAATCAATATCTTGTGTTTTTTTAAAAAAATAGGCGTAAACTCATCGGAAGTTTAAAGAGATGAAAGTTTAAACTTTTTTTATATTACAACAGGAGAAAACTTATGGATGTACTAGCAACAATTAGAAAGTGGGCTGGTGGACTTTCAGAAACTATTGTTAGCCTTCTAGCTTTATCAATTGTATTAGAAATTTTAATGGGCGGTGCCGCTGTTCCATTCTTTGGAACTCCAAATGTTATTGGCACTGTAACCGACCTGATTAACCAACTAGGCAGCCAAGGTATTGTAGGTCTTGTAGCTGTTTGGGTTCTCTACTCTATTTGGAGAGCTCGTAAGTAGTATAGAAATTGTTTAAATTTCCATAGTTAAGAGGGTCCTTGCGAGGACCCTTTTTTACCCAAGGATCATAAATGGATAACATGGCTTTAATTAGAAGATGGTTTAGGGTTATCACAGAGACAATCTTAAGCTTAATTGTTTTATTCGCATTAATTGAAATTATTTTAGGTCAGCCTAACATACCTTTTATTGGCCAATTAAATATTTTGGATACGTTGACAGAGACGTTTAGTTCTCTTGGAACAGGCGCTGCAGCAGCCATTGTGTTTGTTTGGGTGATTTATAATATTTATTCAAAAAAAGTAAACTAATTTTTTATTTTACTTTCAAATGTACTTATATATAAGTACACTAACACTATAAGTTCCTTTACTTATGTATTCCCGAGGGGATAAAAAAACATATTCTTTGATGAAGAAGTGAATCTGTTTTTTTGTCATAAACAAATGCTTAGTATTCCTTAGCTTGTTGATGATGATAAGGAGTATTAGTAACAGGAGGTTTTATGGATTTAGCAGATTATAATATAGTCTTTAATTCACTGTCCTTTGCCATTGCAACATTTGGTGCGGGTACCGTGTTTTTCTTTGCTCAGCGTTCTCAAGTCGCTCCAGCATACAAAACAGCTTTAACATTATCTGGTTTAGTATGTTTAATTGCTTTTTATCATTATTTAAGAATGTTCGAAAGCTTTAATCATGCCTATGAATTATCGAACGGAGTTGTGACAGCCACCGGTGCAGCATTTAATGATGCTTATCGTTATGTTGATTGGTTATTAACTGTTCCACTCTTACTTTTAGAACTCGTACTTGTGATGCGTCTCAGCAAAGAAGAGACTTATTCAAAAGGTACAAAATTAGCATTCGCTGCTGCATTAATGATTCTTCTTGGTTACCCAGGTGAAATTTCTGGTGATGCCGGTGTTCGTTGGCAATGGTGGATCCTATCAATGATCCCATTCTTATACATTGTGAGAGATTTGGTTTCAGGTCTTGGTGCTTCTATTCCTAAGCAGCCAAAAGCTGTTCAAGGCATGGTAGCAGGTGCTAGAACCTTAACCATTGTTTCATGGTGTTTCTATCCAATCGTATTTATTTTGCCAATGCTCGGTATTGGTGGTCTTGTTGCAGGCGAGATTAATGCAGCTGTTCAGGTTGGATATACCATTGCTGATGTGGTAGCAAAAGCACTCTTCGGTGTTATGATTTACATGATTGCACAACGTAAATCGGATGCTGGTGCTTAATTAATAAAGCTGTAACTTGAGATTAAAACGCGCCAGAAATGGCGCGTTTTTTTTATGATTAAATTAAGTCAGATAGGTTATTCAGAATTTTTTATGCCCCCTGAGGCAGATGAGTTTCTAGACCAAGTAAAACAAGAATTTTCTGAAAGTTTATTGGTAGATGATAATTCGCTTTCAGAATGGTTAAAGCATCATGGTGAGTCTGAGGGAAAGTGGATTAGGGCACGCCTTGCTTTAGCATCAGGTGCTTTATTAGGGCTTGATTCACAAACTTACATTAAGTGGGCAGTAGTCTGTGAATTAATTCATAGTGCATCATTATTGCATGATGATATCTGTGATGAGGATTTATTACGCAGGGGCCGCAGAACAGTCTGGAAAAAATTTGGAATTCCCGCAGCCATTTGTTCAGGTGATTATTTAATTGCTGAATCATTTCGTAAAATAACCGAAATTGAGCAAGGATGGCACCAAACAATTTTATTAAAATTATTATCGACGTCTGTAAAAGAAATTGTTTTTGGACAATCAACGGATGTCAGTGTCAATCCATTCAGCTTATCTTGGAATGAATATAAAAAAATTGCTTATGAAAAAACATCACCATTAATATCAATGCCTGTCATGGGCATGTTTCAATGTAAAGAAATCAAAGGTGATGAATGTGATGCATTAATAGAAATTTCAAATGAGCTAGGCCTGGCTTATCAATGGCTCAATGATATTGAGAATATAATTGGCTTAGAGCAAGAAAAATTTTCTGACCTATTTAATGGTCATCCAAACGCAGTTATTGTTCATCATTTATCAAAACAACCGAATAACAATATAAAAACTTTCAAGGGAATAAAAAAATTAGAGAATTTAATTAATTCAGTAGATTTGAATGATGACTTTAATGAGATAAAAAATATATTAAATGTCGTTGAGGAAAAAGTGCATCGGATCCCTGTCATTATTCAGCCTATTTTAATTGCATTAAAGCAAAATATTGAAAAAAGACTCAAAAAAAATGAAAAAAATTAGTGTGCTAGGTGGAGGTTTCGGAGGCATCTCAGCGGCAATAAGACTGAGAGCTCGAGGTAATGAGGTTAGCATATACGAGCGCTTGAATGAGTTAGGAGGTAGAGCCCAAGTTTTTAGAAAAGATGGCTACTTGCATGATGCAGGACCAACAGTTATAACCGCACCTAATCTTTTTTATGAGTTGTTCGATCTTCTGGGTGAGAATTTAGATGATCATTTAGAATTTAAATCGCTGGACCCTTGGTACCGATTCTATTTTTCATCAGATCAAACTACTTTTGATTATGGCCCCAATATGGAGAGCATGTTAAAGCAAATTGATGATATTTCACCAGAAGATGTGGCTGGATATATGCAAATGTTAGAAAAATCTAAAGAAATATTTGCTTTGGGTTATGAAAAGCTTGCAAGCCAACCCTTTCATAAAATAACCACAATGCTTAAATATGCACCCGATATTATTAGGTTAAAAGGTTATCGTTCGGTATATGATTTTGTGGCGAGGTACATTAAACATCCTAACCTAAGACAAGCCTTTACGATACAACCGCTTTTGGTCGGAGGAAATCCCTTTAGTACATCTGCTATCTATTCGCTTATTCATGCCCTAGAGCAGAAATGGGGCATATATTTTTGTATGGGCGGTACAGGCAAGATTGTATCTGAACTTGAAAAATTAATGATAAGGCACGGTATAAAAATCTATAAAAACCACGATGCTGAAAGAATAGAGGTTAACCAGAATATTGTAAAAGGTGTGCACTTTAAAAATGGCACATATATTTCTACTGATGCATTAATTTGTAATGCTGATCCGTTGCAAGTGAATAATGAGTTACTTAAAAATAAAAAAATATCATTCCATAATTTATTTTTAAAAAAATTTGCTAAACAATCCATGGGATTATTTGTGATTTTTTTTGGAACAACAAAAAAATATAATAATGTTGCTCATCATACAATTTGGATGGGACCACGATACAAAGAGCTCTTAGATGATATTTTCAATAACCTTCATTTGGCAAATGATTTCTCCATTTATTTACATAGACCTACCTGTACGGATGAGTCATTTGCACCCATAGGTCATGATAGTTATTATGCTTTAGTGCCAGTACCTAATTTGAAAAAAAATATTAATTGGAATGATATTAAAGAGGATTTTGCTGAACGTATTATTGAGGCTTTAGATAAATCTATAATGCCAAATTTAAAAGAACATGTTATCAATTTATTTTCAATGACACCCTTGGATTTTAAAAGTGATTACAGAACACCCTACGGTACTGGTTTTTCAATAGCTCCTCTTTTAAGTCAGTCAGCATGGTTTAGAACGCATAATCAAGATGATTATTATAAAAATTTATTTTATGTAGGTGCTGGTACTCATCCAGGCGCTGGATTGCCGGGTGTGATAAATTCTGGAAAGGTTGTTGAAAGAGTTTTATATCCATGACAGCAAATAAATCAGTTATAAAAAAACATGGTAAAACTTTTTTTTGGTCATCTTTATTTTTAGATAAAAAAATTGCCAATCGTATCTATGCTGTCTATCAATTTTGTCGAGAATTGGATGATCTGGTTGATGATAAAGAAGCAAAAAACCATCAACAATTTAAAAAAATTTATAGGGCATGGCAGGCTGATCAATATCATTCTGGATTCGATGCATTTAAAGCGATGGATCCAAAATATCTTCCTAATGCAGAGGTCATGTCAGAATTTTTAATTGGCCAACTATCAGATATAAACTATCAACAACCTATTTCATTAAGTGCACTTTTAAAATATTGCTACCGTGTTGCAGGCACAGTGGGTTTAATGGTTTGTGATGTCATAGGTATTAAAGATAAAAAACTTCGATACCATGCGATTGATTTGGGTATTGCAATGCAATTGACAAATATTTGCAGGGATATTTTCGAAGATGCTCAACAAGGCAGAAGCTATTTACCAAAAAATATGTTGGAAGGTATTGGTACTCAAAATATTATGAGTCCTAATGACTATCAAAGAAAACGTATAAATGAAGTTAGAGATAAATTATTACAGCTGGCCAATGAATATTATGAGAGTGGAAAACTTGGTATTCAATTTTTACCAGGAAAAACGCAAAGATCCATAAGAATTGCAGCAAAATTATATAAAGGCATTGGAGATAAAATTCGTTCAAAAAAAATATCTTATGAACAAGGACGAATTTACTTAAATACCTTTGAAAAATTATATGAATCCATCTTTTTATTAAAAAATCAAAAGCCTTACAAGAGAAATTTAATTCATAATCAATTACTGCATCATTCAATTAAAAATCTACCTGGAGCACATCAGGCATGAATGAAAAATTTGATATTGTTTGTATAGGGGGTGGTTTATCGTCTTTGTTGTTTTTAAATTATTTAAAGAACATTTATCCTGAAAAAAAAATTATAGTTCTTGAAAAAAATAAAAATACTCGAGCTGATCAAACTTTATGTGCGTGGGTTGGTTCAGAAATACCTAATATTGAAAAAATGCATAATGTTAAACCAAAAAAAGAATGGAAAAAAATAAAGATAGAAAGTACAACTAATCAGTGTATTTTAAATATTGAACCTTATAGTTATGTTGCTTATGAATCTAAAATGCTTTTGAATGCATTGATAAAAAAATTGGGTAAAAATATTAAATACCAATCTAACTTTGATGTAAAAAAAGTTACTCCAGGAAATGTATTTAAAATCATTTCAAAAGATGGAAATATTATTCAATCAGAATTTGTAATTGACAGCAGGCCGTTGGTTAATAAAAGCAGTTTTAAAAATAAGGAAAATTTATTTCAGGCCTTTATTGGTGAAGAAATAAAAGTAGACCAAGACCTTTTTGATGAAGATAAAGTCACACTGATGAATTTTAAAGAAAACAATGAGGCCATTGAATTTACCTATATATTACCATTTAGTAAAAGAGAAGCTTTAGTTGAAACTACCTTTTTTGCACGAGAGGTAAATTGGCAATCCATTAGAAAAAGTCATGAAATAACCATGAAAAAATATGGTAGATATAAAAAATTAAGATTAGAAAAAGCCATTCTTCCAATGGGGATTATCAATAGCACCATGAATGAAGGTATGTTAAAAATTGGTTCAAATGCCGGCATGATCCGGCCTTCAACGGGTTATTCGATGCAAAGAGTGATTCATTGGATTAAGAGTTTGGAAAAACAATCTGCTGGAGAATTTAAGACCCAGGATTATTTTTATAAAAGTCCTGCCATTCTTGATTGGATGGATAAAATTTTTCTAAGAGCTTGCTATTACGATCCAAAAATTGGCCCAAAATTATTTTTATCTTTTTTTAAAACAGGCAATATAGGTTCAGTTATTAGATTTATGTCTGATCAACCAAGTTTGGGAGATATTTTCAGAATTATTTGGGCTTTACCTAAATGGCCCATGATAAAAAATATTTTTAGTAATCATGCAAACCGTTAAAACTCATCAATTATTATTTATTTTTTTTTCAATAATATTAATTGGAGTTAACAATTACATACCAAATATTTTTAACGATGATAATGCATTAATCATTGCATTGATTTTGATAGGAACCATAGGATTAAGTCATGGGGCAATCGATGGAAAAATTATTTATCATGCAAATTGTTCGAGACTAAAGATCTTTTTTCTGTTTTTAGTTTATTTATTAATTGTTTTTTTAGGATTACTTCTTTGGTTTAATTTTCCCATTATAGGTCTTAGCCTACTTTTAATTATGTCGGTTATTCATTTTGGAAACTCAGACCTTTATTATTTAAAAAAGAATCTTTTAATAAAATTTATCTGGGGACTAATGATGACACTCTTTCCCATTATGTTTTATCCAGAAATAGTTAATGAAATATTTAATATCCTGACAAAAACTAATATTCCATTAAATATTTTTTTCTTCGCACAAGATCTGCTTATTATATTAAGTATTTTTTTAAGTTTATTATTGGTTCTGCCAATTCAATCAAATAAATGGGTCTTATTTGAATTTATTATACTTATGATTCTGGCCAAAATATTTCATCCATTAATATGGTTTGGACTTTACTTTTGTGGCGTTCATGGGATTAGAGCATTAATCGCTGAAAAATTTAGAATTAACCCCGACCTTTTATGGCTAGCTACATTTTCAATACCTGTGATTATGACTTTGTATTTTTTGATAGGCCAAAATGTTTTTGAGTATAGTGTAAATTTATATAGTATCTTTCCTGTTGTGGCGGCACTCACAATTTCTCATATGTTATTACCAAAGATAATTGCGTTTATTGAAAATTACCGATAAATTTTTGCATGAGTAATGTTGCGAATGCAATTCCCATGCATGTAATGAATAAAGCTAGATAGTAATTCATATTATTCTTTAAAAGCCAGCTTAAAAGAAATAAAAAAGGTACCACGGGTAAAATAAAAAGTACTGTTTCGTATGTAAGAGCTGCTATCTTATTTGCATCCTGACTCTCCTCCCAAATTATTGTGAATGAAGCGAATAAAACAATTGGCATGGCAAGTAAAATAGCAGCTAAGGTCGTGCTGCGTTTACTTAATTCAGTAGCAGCAACAATAATTGCAACCGCAATGATAATTTTTATTAGATAAGGCATTTTTTATTGATTCAATTTATAGAAAAAAATTCAAATTAGGTTAATACCAAATTTTTTTAAAATAGTAGCGTATAAAAAGAAAATAATGATAGTTAAAAATATGGATAGGATAAATGTAATCCAGAAGCCAAAAACTTTAATGGCCCAAGGAAAGAAAACAAACATCGGTAATGTCGGTATAACATACCAAAAAGTATAGTATGCATGATTAGCTATTTTTTCTTCAGGCTGATTTTCATAATAAAGCCAAAAAAGTGTAATTAAAGTCACCAAAGGTAGTGATGCCACAAGAGCCGCAAGCCGATCATAATGTTTGGCAATTTCAGAAATAATGACGATGATTATGGCTGTAAAGAAGAGTTTAAATAAGAACATAAATTATCTATTTAGTATTTTTATAGGCAAGATAGATTAATAATATCAGAAGGATTATAAGAATGAGTAAAATTGATAAATCCAGATAGTGATAGATCATCTAGTAATTAAAAATTTATGGAACCAAAAGTAAACAAAAAATAGTAGTGCAACAAAAAGTAAAGCCTCCATATCACTTATGAATTTAAAAAATAAATTTTCAAAACAAAGGATTTCAAAGACTTTACATGTTGATATACCCTGAAGCCATTCTCCAGTTTTAATAAAATTATAAAACTTAAGACCAATGTACATAAAGAAAATGATGA
>VMBT01001182.1_pt1 | contig 14150 bp, 12 predicted proteins | sample 4404301 | NCBI WGS metagenome assembly VMBT01 (sample SAMN12238535, study PRJNA552566) | marine metagenome | isolation source: Coastal seawater | place: USA: coastal Georgia, Sapelo Island | collected 2008-08/2009-08
TGCGAGAGCGTTACGGAATACTCGTTCGCGGTTTTATGTCGCAGGTGGGAGACATAAAAATTGATTTTCATGGTTGGGATGGGATCAATGACAATCCATTTTTTTGTCCTGATCCGGCGATAGTTGGCGAACTTGAAACTTATATGGATCGACTTCGTAAATCTGGAGATTCATGCGGCGCCAGAATATCGGTAGTTGCGACTAGCGTACCAGTCGGCTTGGGTGAGCCGGTGTATGACAAGCTGGACGCTGATCTCGCGAGTGCGTTGATGGGCATTAATGCTGTGAAGGGTGTAGAAATTGGCGATGGATTTGCCGTAGTCAGTCAAAAAGGCACAACCCACAGTGATGAAATGAGTGAGAACGGTTTTCTAAGCAATCACTCGGGCGGCATCTTGGGGGGAATTTCCACTGGGCAGGACATCATTGCCCACATTGCGATTAAACCCACTTCGAGTATCAGGTTAGATCGGCAGTCGATCGATAAATCGGGAAAGGAAGTTACGGTCAATACGTTCGGGCGTCATGATCCGTGTGTTGGTATTCGAGCAACACCGATTGCGGAAGCCATGGTCGCCTTGGTGCTTGCAGATCATGCCTTGAGGCATCGGGCTCAGAACGCTGATGTTCAAACTGACACACCGAGGTTAACCGACAAGACGTCTAATTTCGGTTAATTCACGACCGAAAAGCTGAGTCACTATCTATTGTGTGATCACAACACATTCTAAATAACAGTGTGACTGGCCTCGTTTTTCGATTATCCAATTTTTATTTTTGGTACTTTGCCTTTGTTGGTGTTTTCGCGCCATTTTTTTCGCTCTATTTACAACGACGAGGGTTTGCGCCGTTTGAAATAGCAATTCTCCTCGGAATCAGCCCAGCACTAAGAATTTTGGTGCCATTTTTTTGGGCGTGGTTGTCTGATCGCTGGGGAGAAAAATATCGTCTGATTGTCTTGTTGGCCTTAATTGGTCCGCTGATTTTTTTCTTTATTCGTGGCGGTACGTCTTTGACCTATGTCGCGACCATACTCACTCTGTGGGGTTTGGTCTGGTCTGGGATATTGCCTATTGCAGAGGCGCTGTGTGCTGAACGTTTGGGCAATGAACTATCAATATACGGCCGCATTCGTCTCTGGGGTTCGGTTGGATTTATCCTCGTGGTTCTAGGTGGTGGATACCTTTTTGAAATGATGGATCTCATTCACCTCGACTACGTCATGAGTCTTATGTTGGTGCTAGTGACGGCGGCTATCGTATTTTTGCCAAAAGATCTCACCCATCAAGACGGGGTGTCGTCTGTCCGAGGTGGGCCAGCCCTCAAAGTTGATCGTCGCATTATCGGATTGCTCCTTTGCTTTTTTATGATGCAGTTTGCTCATGGCGCGTACAACGCGTTTTTCTCGATTTTTATCGTTGAAAATGGGTATTCGAAATCGACAGTTGGGTGGCTTTGGGCAGTTGCAGTGATTGCAGAGATTTTTATTTTTCTCATCATGCCGCGCCTTTTTTCTCGATTTCGATTCAATGATTTCTTCTTGTTCTGCTTTCTTATCGCCGTGCTACGTTTCTCGCTCGTTGCGGTTGGTTTTGACAGCATCATTCTCCTTATTTTTTCTCAAATGATGCACGCAATTACTTTCGGTATGTTTCATGTTGCAGGGATCGCGGCGACTAACGAATATTTCAGCGGGGTATATCGCTCAAGAGGTCAGGCGCTTTACTCAAGCGTCGGGTTTGGGGCGGGCGGCGCTCTTGGGACGTTCGCCTCTGGTTTGCTGTGGGAACGTTTTGATGGCCCAACGACGTTTGTTTTTTCTGCGGGCGTTGCGTTTGTAGGAGCAGGGCTGATTTATTGGCTCCGGCGGCATGATGGAATTGACGCGCGATCCTCATAAGTGGTGGCGCTCGTGTGTCATAATTATCGGCTTAAATTTTATAAGCAACCAAACCGGTGATTTACATGCTGAAAACGTTGTACGACAAGCTTTGGGACAGCCACGTTGTTCGAACTGAGGATGACGGGACTTCACTGATATATATCGATCGACACCTTGTACATGAGGTGACGAGTCCGCAGGCATTTGAAGGATTGAAAATGGCCGGCCGAGCGCCTTGGAGAACCGATTCGATCGTTGCCACCGCGGACCACAATACGCCAACGACGGATTGGGACAAGGGTATCGAGGATCCAATTTCCAAACTGCAAGTCGATACTCTTGATAAGAATATCAATGAATTTGGCGCAAAAGCTTATTTTCCCTTTTTGGATTCAAGGCAGGGCATCGTTCACGTGATTGGCCCGGAGCAGGGCGCGACGTTGCCTGGAATGACTGTGGTGTGTGGTGATTCTCATACCAGCACGCATGGTGCTTTCGGGTGTTTGGCCCACGGCATTGGGACATCGGAGGTTGAGCATGTTATGGCCACGCAATGCCTCGTTCAAAAGAAAATGAAAAACATGCTTGTTCAGGTTGATGGGGCGCTTTCTCCCGCTGTCACCGGTAAAGATATTGCACTCGCGCTGATTGGCAAAATCGGAACTGCTGGAGGTACGGGTTACGCAATCGAATTTGCCGGAAGTGCGATACGGTCCTTGTCCATGGAGGGTCGTATGACTCTTTGTAATATGGCGATTGAGGCGGGTGCGCGGGCAGGCATGGTCGCTGTCGACGATGTGACAATCGATTATCTGCGTGGTCGAAATTTTTCCCCAACTGGCGATATGTGGGACGCTGCTGAGACCTATTGGCGATCGCTTAAATCGGATGATGGGGCATCCTTCGATGCGGTGGTTACGCTCAACGGAGATGAGGTGGTGCCTCAAGTGACTTGGGGCACGTCACCCGAAATGGTCTGCGGTATTGATGGTCGTGTGCCGGATCCAGACAAAGAGAAAGATTCGGTGCGGCGAGAAGGTGTCGAGAGGGCGCTCCAGTACATGGGTCTTGAGCCAAATATGGCGATCACTGATATCAAATTAGACAAAGTCTTCATCGGCTCGTGTACGAATTCACGGATTGAGGATTTGCGAGCGGCCGCGGAGGTTGTTAAGGGAAAGCGTGTGGCTTCGAACATCAAGTTGGCGATGGTGGTGCCAGGCTCTGGCCTTGTCAAAGCACAGGCAGAACATGAGGGACTTGACCAAATATTCACGGCAGCTGGCTTTGAGTGGCGGCAACCAGGTTGCTCTATGTGTTTGGCGATGAATAATGACCGTTTGGAATCCGGTGAGCGGTGCGCATCAACGTCCAATCGAAACTTTGAGGGTCGACAGGGTGCAGGTGGCAGAACGCACTTGGTGAGTCCGGCGATGGCTGCGAGTGCGGCGATTGCTGGACATTTCGTTGACGCACGATTGTTGACTAGCTGATGTCGTACTTTGAAACGATTAATCAGTTTAATTAAGGCAGGAAATCATGGACAAATTTACTTTTCATAGTGGATTAGTTGTTCCTCTGGATCGAACTAACGTTGATACTGATGCGATTATTCCGAAGCAATTTTTGAAATCGATCAAGCGATCGGGATTTGGAATCAATCTTTTTGATGCATGGCGGTTTCTCGATGTTGGTGAGCCTGGCATCCCTATTGAGAAACGCCAAATCAATCCGAAATTCGTTTTAAACGAGGCAAGGTACCAGGGTGCGTCGATTCTTCTTGCTCGCAAGAACTTCGGTTGTGGTTCGTCTCGAGAGCATGCCCCGTGGGCACTCACCGATTACGGATTTAAAGCAGTCATCGCTCCCAGTTTTGGTGAGATTTTCTTTAATAATTCGCTAAAAAACGGATTATTGCCGATCGTTCTCGGGGAAGCTCAAGTAGATGAATTGTTTCACGATGTGGCAGCTTTCCCAGGTTTTAAACTATCGATCGACCTCGAAGCGCAAAAGGTGTCCACAACGGATGGCGCTAAATCGTTTTCGTTCGACGTCGACCCATTTCGTAAGCATTGTCTGCTAAACGGTCTTGACGACATTGGTTTGACTATGAGGCATGTCGATGCGATCAAAGAATTTGAGTCGCAACACAAACTCAGGCAGCCTTGGCTTTTCGGTTAATTTTGAGAATCAATGCAGTAAACAATAATTTTTAAACTTGGAAGTAAATTATGAAGATAGTTGTATTGCCCGGAGACGGCATCGGACCGGAAATTGTTGAACAGGCGGTCAGAGTGCTCGATCATCTTAAGGCAGATGGGCTCTCACTGGATATTGAGTACGCGGCAATTGGCGGAGCTGGGTATGACGAAGCAGGCGATCCGCTTCCTGAGAGAACTTTGAAACTTGCTAGAGACGCTGATGCTATTTTATTGGGAGCAGTGGGTGGCCCTTCCTACGATGTGCTGCCACGTGAGTTACGTCCAGAGCAAGGCCTCCTCAGAATCCGCAAGGAGCTGTCTTTGTTTGCAAATTTAAGACCGGCAGTCGTTTTCCCAGAATTGGCCTCTTCCTCTAGTCTTAAGCCTGAACTAGTCGAAGGTTTAGACATCATGATTCTTCGTGAGCTGACGGGGGATATTTATTTCGGTCAGCCTAGAGGGCGGCGTCAGACGGAATCTGGAGAAGATGAAGGTTTTGACACGATGCGCTACTCCGTCTCTGAAGTTGAAAGAATCGCCCGAGTAGGATTCGACATTGCACAAAAGAGAAACCAACGACTGTGCTCTGTCGATAAAGCGAACGTTCTTGATACCAGCATACTCTGGCGTGAGGTTGTTAGTCGTGTTGCAAAGGAATACCCGTCTGTTGAACTGAGTCATATGTATGTCGATAACGCGGCGATGCAACTTGTGCGGGCCCCGAAGCAGTTCGATGTCATTTTGACAGGGAATATCTTTGGAGACATCTTGTCGGATGAAGCGTCTATGTTGACCGGATCGATTGGGATGCTCCCTTCGGCCTCGATGGATACTAATGGTAAGGGCTTGTTCGAGCCGATTCATGGGTCAGCTCCTGATATTGCGGGTAACAACGTGGCCAATCCGTTAGCGACTATATTGTCGTTATCTATGATGATGAAATACAGCTTGAATCAAAGTGAGGCGGCTGTGCGAATAGACAGAGCGGTGAAGCAGGTTTTATCTCAAGGTCTGCGCACTCCGGACATTTGTCCAGATGACGTTAATCCCATTGGCACTAAAGAAATGGGTGATGCGGTCATCGCTGCGCTCGGTTGACTCGGATTGAATTGAGTATGAGCGAAATGTTAAAGGTCGGTCTTGTTGGGTGGCGAGGTATGGTGGGTTCGGTGCTGATGCAACGGATGCGAGAGGAGGCAGACTTTGATTCGATCTCTCCGACTTTTTTTACCACGTCCCAAGTTGGAGAGCCTGCGCCGTCCGTACCTGGCTCTGATGGTGTTCTGAAGGATGCCTACGCAATATCAGAACTCCAGGCGATGGATGTCATTTTGTCTTGTCAGGGCGGAGATTACACAAAAAAGATTCACGGTCCGTTGAGAGATTCGGGCTGGGCTGGTTACTGGATTGATGCAGCATCTGCGCTGCGCATGTCATCCGATGCGATGATCATCCTCGATCCGATTAACCGAGATAGTATCGATGACGCAATTCAAAACGGGAAGAGAGACTTCATCGGAGGTAACTGTACGGTAAGTCTCATGCTGTTGGCGATGCATGGGTTATTAAAAGATGGGTTGGTCGAATGGGTTTCTGCGATGACATACCAAGCGGCGTCGGGAGCTGGTGCGCAGCATATGCGAGAGTTGATTGCTCAGATGGGAGCGATACATGATTCAGTCCAAGGGCAGTTGGCTTCATCCGATGGGGACATACTAAAAGTTGATGAGACTGTTCTGGATGCCATGCGAAGCGACGGATTTCCAACGGATCACTTCGGTATTCCTTTGGCCGGCAGTTTGATCCCATGGATCGACTCGGATCTTGGTAATGGTCAAAGTCGAGAAGAGTGGAAGGCACAGGCGGAGGCCAATAAGATCCTTGGGCGTGAATCTTCTCCAATCGTCATCGATGGCATTTGTGTGCGCGTTGGCGCGATGAGGTGCCATAGCCAAGCGCTCACCTTCAAGCTCACACGTGCGTTAACAGAGCCTGAAGTTGAAGAACGACTGGCGGGGGCTAATGAATGGGTCTCTGTTATTCCCAATACAAAAGGTGACAGTATCGAGGGGCTTAGTCCGAGTGTGACGACGAGAACATTGAATATCCCTATAGGTCGTGTCAGGAAACTGGGAATGAGTGAGGGTAATATTTATTCGGCCTTCACGGTTGGTGACCAGCTTTTGTGGGGTGCGGCAGAACCGCTTCGCAGAATGCTTCAAATTCTCGTCCGCGAGCTACGTTAGAGCACTGCGTGATACTCTTAACTTATCGATACCCATTAGTCGTGTTTCTCGCAACCTTCATCTAGATAGAGATTGGTTATCATGATTCGCCTAATATTTTTTGTCGTTCTAACAGGTTTCATTGGAGTTGTTAATGCGGCTCGGCTGGGGAGCTTAACGGTAGAGTCTGCGTTGGGTGAACCTCTCGAGGCGCGAATATCTGTCTTTGATGTCAGTGATTCGGGCGCCAGTGATCTCACCGTGTCACTTGGTTCTCCAGCTCAGTATGCGAAGTCGGGTCTCATTTATAACGACCTTGTCTCAAATATCACTCTTGAATATATCCGCGATCAATCAGGCGACTTCATCTCGTTGATGACCAAAGAAGCCGTGAATGAAATCGTGATTGATTTATTGGTGGAGTTATCTGTCCAAAGTGAGCGGGTGTCGAGGACGTTTGTTGCCTTTATTGATCCGCCGTTGTTGCTGGAGGAGCGTCGACTTACGGGAAATATGGATGGACAAAATGTTGCTGCCATCCAGGAGGTTTCGGAGGGTATCGTTGAGCAGGAACAAACAACTAACGTTGAGGGTAATCGAGCATCAGACGTATTTGTTGAGGAGCAGCCGAGCGTTCGAGCTCAAAAAGAATCGGTCGATGCTGACGTAACGCCGGTTACGAATCAATCTTCGCGGGGCGAATCCAGGATTTTCGTGGATGTTCGAAGCGGAGATACCCTGTCAAAGATCGCGCAGCGCAATAGGGTCGCTGGATACTCGCTCGAGCAGATGTTAGTCGGTTTGTTCAGGAAAAATAGAGCTGCGTTTGATAACGATAATATGAACCGTTTGCGCGCGGGTAGTCGTATACAAATCCCGGTATCCGAGGAGTTAGCTCGAATTTCCAAGTCAGAGTCTTCCAGTGAAGTGAAGATTCATGCGGCAGACTGGCGAGCGTTTAAGTCCAGGATGGCTGGTGGTGAGAAGAAAAATTTGGGGCGGTCGGATCTTCCCGGATCACGCTCAGATGGGGGGAGCATTAAGCAGGCACCCCGGGTGATCGAGCCTTCCGATAACGCTAAACCTTCCCATGTCGTACGCTTGTCCGATGGTCTTGATTCCGATGCTGCTTTGCAAGAGCAGTTGATTGCGACACAACAGGCGTTAGAAGAGCAAAAAAATAGGGCGATTGAACTCGAGCGGATCGTAGCTGATCTGAGGGCGTTGAGCGAAACGAAGAAAACGACGAGCGCTGGAATTCGCGTTGAGTCCGACCAAATTAAAAGAGCCGATAGACCTGTCCAACAGGGGGAGACAGAGTTGCGATGGCAAGAAAAACTCATTGGTGCGATTCTTGGTCAACCGCTATATCTTGTGATCCCAGTTTTTCTCATTTTGATTCTCGGGCTGTTGGTCTCAAGACGATTACGTGAGATGGACGATGATGAGGAAGCAGTAGCAACCTACGTGGCGAATGAAAAAATCGATACAACGTCGTTTAGCGATGCTCCTATGCAATCTTCCGACTCCGAAGGGAAATCTTCTGGAGAGGATTTTCAAGATCCGGTTGAGGATGCAGACATTTTCCTCGCTTATGGGCGGTTCTCTCAAGCGGAGAACATCCTTACACAAGCACTTGTAGCGGAGCCAAGGAGGTTAGACTTACTGTTAAAGCTTGCGGAGGTCTATTCGCGAAAAGGTGAATTATCTGGATTCGAGGACATCGCAAAAATTGTCGCTGACATCACCAGAGAAAGTGGTGCTTATTGGGAGAGGTTGCTCGCCCTGGGATATTTGATAAATCCTGATGATGTACGCTATTCAGAGGGGAAATTCGCGAGAAACACCCGTACAGCCGAGCCAGTGGATCTGTCTAAGATCGACCTCAATTTAGGCCAGGAGCCTGATACACGTCAGTCGCGACCAACGAATGAATGATCATGCTCTCGGCCGAATCTACCTAGTGCTGGAGTCCCTGTAGCCCTTGTGTTAGGAGTGTTTGATTTTGAGACTGGCTCTTGGTGTTGAGTATGATGGCTCTGGTTTTTGGGGCTGGCAGATTCAGCCCAGTGGCTTGACCGTTCAGTCAGTCTTAGAAGAGGGCTTGAGTCAAATAGCGTCCGAGTCGATTCGAGTGTTCTGTGCGGGGCGCACCGATACAGGGGTACACGCGCGATGCCAGGTCGTACATTTTGACTCGACAGCGAGCCGACCAAATGATGCTTGGGTCAGGGGCGTGAACGCACTCATCCCGAAAACGGTCGCGGTGCTTTGGGCGAGGGAAGTGGATGACTCGTTCCATGCACGTTATTCGGCGCTTAGTAGGACTTATCGTTACTACTTGCTCAATAGAGCGCAACGACCAGGAATATTAGATAAGAAAGTTGGTTGGTATCACAAGGAGCTTGATATCAGCTTGATGGAGGCCGCAGGCGCTCAGTTAATCGGGGAGCATGATTTCTCTGCTTTTCGATCTTCCGCGTGCCAAGCAAAAAGTCCCGTCAGACAAGTCCATTCGTTTTCAATCCAAAAATATGGTGATCTAATCGTGTTTGAAATTACAGCAAATGCGTTTTTGCATCATATGGTGCGAAACATAATCGGGACGTTGATTTACGTTGGTGCCAAAAGTCAGCCAATAGAATGGTTATCTGAGGTGATACAGAGCAAAAACAGGCACATGGCAGCGCCGACTTTTAGTCCACATGGGCTATACTTGCACGAAGTACATTACCCGACGAGTTGGAAACTGCCAGAGTCCAGAGAGTCTTTCGGGGTTGTTCCGTTCTTGTCGGAAAGAGACACAGAGTCAGATGAGTAAAGTCGCTTTGCATCCCCCAAAAATAAAAATCTGTGGTCTCACTCAGGTGGAGAATGCCATCGAGGTCGCATCGGCCGGAGTGGACGCTATTGGTCTTGTGTTTTATCAACCAAGTCCTCGATTTGTTGATATTTCAATCGCGAGCGAGATCGTGAGGAATTTACCTCCTTTTGTTGATTCTGTGGCTCTTTTTGTCAACGCGACAAAGGATGAGATTCAGCGGGTCATTGACACGGTCAGACCGGGTACTTTGCAATTCCATGGAGATGAGGGGCCGGATTTTTGTGCATCGTTTGGGTTGCCATATCTTAAATCTCTGGGGGTTACCCAGGAGATCGATTTGATAGAATACGGTTTGACCTATTCCAGCGCTTGCGGGCTTTTGCTTGACGCGCCGGCTACCGACGTGCGTGGTGGATCTGGCCGGACATTTGACTGGCAACTTATTCCAGATAATATTTCTAAGCCAATCGTATTGGCTGGGGGGCTCGACGTTGCAAATGTTGGGTCCGCGATGCAGGCGGTAAAGCCCTGGGCTGTTGATGTGAGTTCAGGGGTGGAGTCAAATCAGAAGGGATATAAGGACATTGGCTTGGTTGGCCAATTCGTGAAAGAGGTAAAAGATGCAGATGCAAGAAGAGTTTCAAACTTATAGCTATCCAGACGAAAAGGGCCATTTTGGTCCCTATGGAGGTGTTTTCGTTTCAGAGACCCTAATTCACGCGCTTGAGGCGCTCAAAACGAATTATGAGGAATTGAAACACTCTCCTGAGTTTCAGGAGGAGTTCCATCACGAATTGAAGCATTTTGTCGGAAGACCAAGTCCGGTCTATTTTGCGAAACGACTATCTGAGCAATGTGGTGGCGCGCAAATTTGGCTTAAACGAGAGGACTTAAATCACACGGGCGCTCACAAGGTCAACAATACGGTTGGACAAGCCTTACTTGCGAGACACATGGGAAAAAAACGCATCATAGCCGAGACTGGAGCAGGACAGCACGGAGTTGCATCTGCCACGGTGGCCGCGCGATACGGCATGGAGTGTGTCGTTTATATGGGCTCTGAGGACGTGAAACGCCAGGCCAGTAATGTTTACCGCATGAAATTACTCGGGGCAACGGTGGTCCCGGTTGAGAGCGGATCGAAGACACTAAAGGACGCTTTGAATGAGGCGATGCGTGATTGGGTGACAAACGTGGAGAGTACCTTCTACATCATTGGTACGGTCGCGGGTCCCCACCCTTATCCGATGATAGTCCGCGATTTCAACTCAGTAGTTGGTGAAGAATTGAAGACTCAAATGCCCGATTTGATTGGTCGGCAACCTGACGCGGTGATTGCGTGTGTGGGTGGCGGATCGAACGCTTTGGGCGTTTTTTATCCTTATATCAAAGAGTCGTCTGTACGCTTGATTGGTGTCGAGGCAGGAGGGCTCGGAGTTGATACGGGCAAGCATGCAGCACCTTTGGCCTCCGGTAAGCCGGGTGTGCTTCATGGTAATCGAACTTATCTGATGCAGGATGACAATGGTCAAATCATTGAGACTCATTCGGTATCTGCAGGCCTAGATTATCCCGGCGTTGGCCCAGAGCACTCGTGGCTCAAAGACATCGGGCGTGCCGAGTACGTCGCGGCAAACGATGACGAGGCGTTAGATGCTTTTCACACGCTCACTAAAGTTGAAGGGATTATGCCTGCGTTGGAGTCCGCACATGCTGTGGCATACGCGATGAAAATGGCTTCCTCCATGTCCAAAGACCAGGTGCTACTCGTCAATCTCTCTGGTCGAGGGGATAAAGACATGCACACGGTGGCGAGTGCCTCTGGTATTGAACTCTAGAGGGACACGGCAACTTTTATGACCAGGATTACTGAGACATTTGAGCAACTTAAAAAAGACGGACGCAAGGCGCTGATTCCCTTCGTGACTGCAGGAGATCCATCGATCGGACAAACACTCGACCTGATGTCGGCATTAGTTCAAGGTGGAGCGGACATTATTGAGCTTGGAGTCCCTTTTTCTGATCCTATGGCAGATGGACCCACCATTCAGCGAGCGAGCGAGCGGGCCCTAGAGAAGGGAACGAGTCTGTCTGATATCTTCGAGATAGTGGGCGAATTCAGAAAAACGAATAACCATACCCCGATCGTTCTTATGGGCTATGCGAACCCGATCGAATCCATGGGGGTGGAGGCCTTTGTCTCACGAGCGTCGAGTTCGGGAGTCGATGGTGTTTTGGTTGTGGATTATCCACCTGAGGAGGGCAGTGAACTGAGTGCTGCGCTTAAAACCTCGGGAATTGACTCGATTTATTTACTCGCACCGACTACCGTTGAGTCGCGCGTGAAGCAGGTCGCGAATCTCGCGAGTGGTTACGTGTACTACGTGTCGTTGAAAGGGGTGACTGGCGCCGGGCATCTGGATGTAGATGAAGTAGCTACTAGAGTGGAACATATAAAGAAACACGTCAAAATACCGGTTGGAGTCGGGTTTGGTATTAGAGATGGAGACACTGCTCGGGCTGTAGCTGCCGTATCAGACGCGGTCGTGGTTGGCAGTCGGCTTGTCGAGGAGATTGAACAGTCCAATGAGATTACGGTAAGTGCTAACGTGAGAAACTTCGTCAATTCCTTACGGGAAGCGATAGACGAGGATCGTTAACCTAAATACGAGGACGACACGTGAGCTGGCTACAAAAAATCCTACCGCCAAAAATTAATACAGATGATCCCCTAAAACCCTCTCGAAAGGCTGTTCCTGAGGGTTTATGGAGCAAGTGTGCTGGCTGCGAAACTGTCCTCTACCAAGCAGAGTTTGAGAAGAGCCTCCACGTATGTCCTAAGTGTTCTCACCACGGTCGGATATCCGCTCGACAGCGACTCGATTGTTTTCTTGACGAGGGTAGACGGTTTGAAGTTGGCGATGACATTGTACCGACCGATTTTTTGAAATTCGTCGACAGTAAAAAATATAAGGATCGTTTGACGGCTGCGCAAAGCATCACAAATGAGACGGATGCATTGGTCGTTCAACAAGGATCGGTCAATGGGATCTCATTAGTGTGTGCAGCTTTTGAGTTTTCGTTTTTAGGCGGTTCCATGGGGTCAGTTGTGGGCGAGCGTTTTGCTGCAGGTGTGCGACGCAGTTGCGAGAAAAAAATCCCCTTTATCTGCTTCTCTGCAAGCGGCGGTGCTCGCATGCAAGAGGGGCTCACCTCTTTGATGCAAATGGCTAAAACAACAGCCGCATTGACACAACTTTCTCAGCAAGGCCTTCCGTTTATTTCGGTACTGACTGACCCGACTATGGGAGGCGTCTCTGCAAGTTTTGCGATGATTGGAGATATTGTCATTGCCGAACCTGGCGCATTGATTGGATTTGCTGGTCCGAGAGTGATCGAGCAGACAGTGCGACAAACTCTACCTGATGGATTCCAGCGTTCTGAATTTCTTCTCGAGCACGGAGCGATTGATATGATTATTGACCGACGGGATATGAAAGACCGGATTTCAAATATCCTGTCGATATTATCGCGGTCGCGCTAGAGACTCTCTTCTCGAATACTGACGGTCGGTAGAATTCATGAATGCCTCGTTGGCTGACTGGTTGGTCAAGATAGATGCGACCCATTTCCAAGAAATCGATTTAGGTTTAGATCGGGTGAGTCGGGTGCTCCAGAGACTGGACTGCGCTCACGACTTCAACATTATTACTGTCGGTGGAACAAACGGTAAAGGTTCGACGTGTGCGATGTTGGAGAGTATTTATTCGGCTTCAAGATATAAGGTCGGATTATTTTCGTCACCACATCTGCTGCGATTTAATGAGCGTATCAGAGTGGATAAGCAGGAAGTTCGCGATGCGGAAATTATTGATGCATTTGAGGAGATTGAGTCTGCCAGGAAAGAAATCACCCTTACATATTTTGAGTTTTCTTTTTTGGCGGCATATCTTATTTTTCACAGAGCTGATGTCGATGTTGCGATTTTGGAAGTGGGTTTGGGTGGCCGCCTAGATGCGGTCAACGTGCTTGATCCTACGTGTGCCGTTGTCACGAACGTTGCCTTAGATCACACCGATTACTTGGGAGACACGCGAGAGGAAATTGCACGAGAGAAGGCTGATATATTTCGCGGGCATGGCTCGTTTTCGGTGTGCGGTGATGAGGACCCACCCAGTTCGCTTTTAGAGGTCGTGGAGGAGAAAGGAAGTGATCTTCACCTGTTGTTCAGAGACTTCGGATATAGCGAGAATCCGACGGGATGGGCTTTTTGGAATTTAGACGGTTGTCGACTTAATTTACCTTCTCTTCCGGTGGTTGGAACTCATCAATTGGCTAATGCGAGTGTTGCTGTAGAGGTTGTTCAGTTGTTGCGGTCTCGGCTACCGGTTGACAATGGAGCAATGAGAGCTGGGTTGGTATCCTGTCGCTCGATCGGACGGATTCAAATACTACCTTTAAAACCCATGATCATTCTTGATGTGGCGCACAACATTGCGTCGGTCAGAGAATTGGTAGCGTACTTGCATCAGACATCGTTTCCGGGCAAGACTCACGTGATATTCGGAGTTCTATCGAATAAAAATTATAAGGAAATGGTCGCTTTGCTTGATGGTGTCGCAGATCGGTGGATGTTCTGCACTTTAAAGAGTTCTAGAGGACTGGGGCCTGATATCTCGTTAAGTGCACTCAGAGAATATAATCATGAAAAAGAAGCGCGGATGTGTGAGAGCGTCAGCGATGCGCTCGACTCAGCACTTAAGTCCAGTGATGCTAATGATAGAATCATCGTGTGTGGGTCTTTTGTTACCGTTTCAGAGGCGCTTGCGCACCCGCTATTATCAGACACGGCTAACGTGTCATAAATAGACGTAGGTATAAAAAGTATGGAATTGCCAGACGAGTCGGAAGAATTAGAGTTGAAAAAGCGCGCCAGAAGACGGCTCGTGGGAGCGATTGCGCTTGTACTGATCGTGATCTTCTTGGTTCCGCTCTTACTGGATAATGAACCTCGAGAG
>VMBT01001185.1_pt1 | contig 14137 bp, 12 predicted proteins | sample 4404301 | NCBI WGS metagenome assembly VMBT01 (sample SAMN12238535, study PRJNA552566) | marine metagenome | isolation source: Coastal seawater | place: USA: coastal Georgia, Sapelo Island | collected 2008-08/2009-08
ACGCGGTGTTCACCCCGTTCAGTCGGACGTGGCGCTCGGTGCTCGCCGAGTCGGGTAACACCGCGCTGCTCGACGCGCCGAGCAACGGCGACTGGATCACCGGTGTCGCTGGGGCGGTCGATGACCCGCGCTCTGCGCTCGGAGTGAGCGCCGATGAGCCGACCCTGATCGACGACGCGCACCTCGACCTCGCGACGGCGAGCGCGCTCAAGCGCTGGGCGACCTTTCGCGATGAGGGACTCGACCACTACGAGGAGCGACGGAATCTGCCCGCTGAAGCGGGGACGAGCTCGATGTCGTCCGCGCTCCGATTCGGACTCGTGCATCCCGCTCGATTGCTCGCCGATCTCGATCCGAGTTCTCCCGACCACCAGACGTTCGAGAGTGAGTTGTGCTGGCGCGACTTCTACGCCGATGTGCTGTTTCGCCGCCCTGAGACCGCCTGGGAGAACCTCGATCGTCGACTCGATCGAATCGCCCTCGACACCGACGAACAGGCCCGTGAGCGATTCGCGATCTGGTGTCGCGGAGGAACTGGTTTCGAGATCGTCGACGCCGGAATGCGCCAGCTCCTCGCGACCGGGTGGATGCACAACCGCGTGCGCATGATCGTCGCCAGCTTCTTGGTGAAGGACCTGCATCTGCCTTGGCAGTGGGGGGCACGATTCTTCATGGAGCACCTCATCGACGGCGACATCGCCTCGAACAACCATGGCTGGCAATGGGCCGCGGGAACGGGCACCGATGCCGCTCCGTATTTCCGAGTGTTCAACCCGGTCACCCAGGCTGAACGGTGGGACCCTGACCGGACCTACCGGTCTCGCTGGATCCCCGAACTCGACACGGCTGCGTATCCCGCCCCCATGGTCGACCACGCGCGGGAACGCGATGAGGCGCTCGCCCGGTACAAGGCGGCACGCAGTGGTTAGCACTCGGTAACCTCAAGTGCCAGATGCTCGACGATCGCAAGACCGCCATCCTGAGTGCCGTCGTCCAGGAGTACATCGCGACCGCACAGCCCGTGGGCTCGTCCCACATCGCCAGCGCGCCCGGCGTGCAGGTGTCCCCAGCGACCGTGCGCAACGACATGGCGGTGCTCGAGCAGGAGGGGTTCCTCGTCCAGCCCCACACCTCGGCCGGTCGCGTCCCGACCGACAAGGGCTACCGCTTCTTCGTCGACCACCTGACCGAACCGCGTCGGCTCGACGCGACCCGCTCGGCCGAGGTGGGTGACTTTTTCTCCGCTGCCCACGGGCGCCTCGAGGAATTACTTCACCAGACCTCCGATCTCCTCACCCGCCTCACGAACTCCGCCTCGATGGTGCTCGGACCCGCTGCCGCGGCCGCGGTGGTGCGTTCGGTCCAGATCGTCGGGCTATCGACGACCACGGCCACCGCCATCCTCGTGCTCTCCAACGGGACCGTGGCGAGCGAGGTGATTGACCTGCCCGATGGCACCGTCGACGACGAGATCCGTCGCGCGGCGGCCCACCTCGACTCGATGCTCTCTGGACGCTCGATCGGCGATACCAGCACGGTGCCGACCCTCGGCGAGGCTCGAGTCGACGAGATTGCCGTCTCAGCGCTCGACGCGCTGAGACGGGCCTCCAGCGACGACCAGGTGTTCGTCGGCGGCGCCTCGACGGTGGCCGCCTCCTTCGATGCCGTGGAGGTGGTGCGCGACGTGCTCCACACCCTCGAGCAGCAGTTCGTCGTCGTCTCGCTGGTGCAGAACATCCTCGATCGCGGGATGTCGGTCGCGATCGGCGTCGAGCACGGCGTGGAGCCCCTGGCCGCGTGCTCCGTGGTCGTCGCGCCGGTGGTGGTGGACGGCGAGCACCTTGGCTCAGTCGGTGTGCTCGGCCCGACTCGCATGAACTACCCGCAGGCGCTCGCGACCGTCGGTCTGGTGAGCGACCGCCTCGGCCGACACCTCGGGGACGCCGGCTGATGGCCGACTTTTACGAGTTGCTGGGCGTGAACCGCTCGGCCTCTGCCGAGGAGATCAAGAAGGCCTACCGCAAGCGAGCTCGCGAGCTGCACCCTGACGCGAACCCCGACGATCCGGATGCCGCCGAGCGCTTCAAAGAACTGGCTCGCGCCTATCAGGTCCTCTCCGATGACGATCAGCGATCTCGCTACGACCGCTTCGGGGAGGCCGGAGTGTCGGGAGCCGGGGGAGGGGCCTCCGCCGAGGACGTCTTCGGCGCTGGACTTGGCGACATCTTCGACGCCTTCTTCGGGGGAGGCAGCCCGTTCGGCGGCGGCACACGCGGTCGCGGCCCGACCGGCCCGCCTCGCGGCCAAGACATGGAGGTCGTCGCCGATATCTCCTTCGAACAGGCCGTATTCGGCGACCGGATCCCGGTGCCGCTCCGGTTGCCCTCGCCCTGCCCGGAGTGCGCGGGAACCGGAGCCGGGGCGGGGACCAGGCCAGTGACCTGCTCGGAGTGCTCCGGTAGCGGTCAGGTTCGGCGGGTTCGACAAAGCGTGCTCGGCCAGATGGTCACGAGCGCCGCGTGCAGCCGATGTGGCGGCATGGGCGAGGTGATCGCCACCCCATGCACCACCTGCCGAGGTGAGGGTCGGGTCACCGCTGAGGAGACCTATGACGTCGACGTGCCCGCCGGTGTCGACACAGGAGCGACCCTCCGGTTGAGTGGGCGCGGCGCGGCAGGACCCCGTGGTGGTGGTCGCGGAGATCTCTACGTCCATCTCCGGGTCGCCCCCCATGAGCGCTACGAGCGCGACGGCACCGATCTCGTGACGCGGGTGCCGGTGTCGGTGTCTCAGGCCGCGCTCGGCACGACCGTCGACCTTCCCACCCTCGACGGTGATGAGGAGTTGCAGATCCCGGCCGGCACGCAACCCGGACACGAGTTCGTGCTCCGGGGGCGTGGTGTTCCACGGCTCCAGGCTCGAGGCCGCGGGGATCTCCGCGTCGTCGTCGACGTTCGGGTCCCCACCGATCTCGACGACACCGAGGCCGAGATACTCACCCGACTCGCCGAGCACCGTGGAGAGCGGATCGGCACCTCCGGGGGTGCCAGCCTGTTCTCCCGGATCAAGTCGGCGTTCTCGTGACCGACGAGCTCCGGGCCTCCGACGGCCATCTTCTTGTCGACGATCTCGCTCACCCCGAACTGACCGAGGAGGCCGAGCATCACCTGACTCGGGTCCTGCGTCTTCGCGATGGACGCCTCGTCACCGTCACCGACGGTCTCGGACGCTGGAGATCCTGTCGCCTCGAGTCCGGGGCGCTCGTCGTCGAGGGCGACATCCACCATGGTGTCGACCGGCCGAGCATCACGATCGCTGCTGCCATCCCGAAGGGTGACCGGGTCGACTGGATGGTGCAGAAACTCACCGAACTCGGTGTCGAGCGAATCGTGCTGATGCGCTGCGAGCGATCGGTGGTCGACTGGCAGGGAGAACGGGTCGAGCGTCAGCTCGACCGGCTCCGCCGCATCGCGGTCGCCGCGCTCCAACAGTCCCGGGGGCTGCGCATGCCGAGCCTCGAGGGTCCGGTCCTAGCGAGTGAGGTGCTCGGGGCGATGCCGATGGCTGAGCCGGGCGGGGAGGCGCTTTCTGGAGCCGACCGGTCGATCGCCATCGGACCCGAAGGTGGCTGGAGCGGCACCGAACTCGACGCCGCGACGAGGCGGGTCGATCTCGGACCGGGGGTACTGCGCGTCGAGACGGCGGCGGTGACAGCGGCCGTGCTGATGACTCGGGTCGCGACGTGAGCGACGCTGCCGGTTTCGGCGTCTACGTTCACATCCCGTTCTGCGCCTCCAAGTGCGACTACTGCGCCTTCGCGACCTGGACCGACCGAGCTCACCTCATGGAGTCGTATCTCGCCGCGGTCGAGCGTGAGATCGAACAGGCCGGTCTGCCCGATGCCACGTCGGTCTTCGTTGGTGGCGGCACCCCTTCGCTCGTCCCCGCGGAACGTCTGGCCGCTCTGATCGACACCATTCCCGTGGTCAAGGGGGCGGAGATCACCGTCGAGTGCAATCCCGACGATGTCGACTCGGCGCTCACGACCGCCTACGCCGCGGCTGGGGTGAACCGCATCTCTCTCGGAGTGCAGTCGATGGTTCCCGAGGTGCTCCAGCGACTCGGGCGACGCCATGACCGCGACAACGTCGCTTGTGCGGTGGAGGCCATTCGCTCGGCGGGTATCCCGACGTTCAACCTTGACCTGATCTATGGAACGGTGGGGGAGACCGACGACGACTGGCGGAGCACCGTCGAGCAGGTACTCGAACTGGAACCTCCCCACATCTCGGCGTACGCCCTCACCGTCGAAGCGGGCACGCCCCTGGCGGAGCGTCACGCGGATCATCCCGACGATGATGTGCAAGCGGACCGTTACGAGATCGTCGACGAAGCGCTCACCTCGGCCGGTCTGATGGGTTACGAGATCTCGAACTGGGCGCGACCCGGGCACGAGTGCCGTCATAACGGTCTGTACTGGTCGCAGGGTGACTACCGCGGAGTCGGGTGCGCCGCGCACTCGCATCGGGCTGGGCGACGCTGGTGGAACGTGCGCACCCCTGACCGATACATCGACCTCGTCAACTCAGGTGGAAGCACCGAAGCGGCGGGGGAGGACCTCGACGAGGAGACCCGACTGTTCGAGGGGCTCGAACTCAGCCTGCGCACCCGCGAGGGGGTGCCGCTCGAGCGGCTCGATGGTGAGGCGCTCCCCGGGATCGTGGAGCGGCAAGGCGACCGCTGGGTGCTCACTCGTCGCGGACGGCTCATGGCCAACGAGGTCAGCACGCACCTGATCCTGTGACCCGACCGGCCGGTGGTGCCGACTCCGGCCAGGGGGTACACTCCGACCCGCTACGGGCGCGTAGCTCAGTTGGTTAGAGCGCCACCATGACACGGTGGAGGTCCCGGGTTCGAGTCCCGTCGTGCCCACCACACCCCGGCCGCGGCCGGGGTGTTCGCATGTCCCGCCGCTGTCGCACGAGAGTCGGAATCTCAGCCGATCCAGCCGAGGACGTCGACGAGCACGTGACCCGAGCCCGTGGTGTCGTTGCCGGTGGAGAGGAACACCTGAAGTGTCCCATCGGGGCCGAGCCCGACGATCGCCATGTTCGGCACCACCTCGCCGGCACGCCAGTTCAGATTGGACACGGTCGGCTGCGCCGCGCCGGTTGGCCACACCGAGAGATAGCCGGCCGCCGACGGTGAGACGACCGTGATGTTCACGTGCGCTCCCGTCGCTCCTGCCGGCACGCCCTCGACACCGCCGATCCTGATGGTCCGTGTCTCACCATGGCGCATGGCGCCGGCGGCCGTCCCGCGGCCGGTCCGGGTATCGAACACCCTCACTGGATCAACGGCGGTGGTCATGCCGCCCGATCCGAAGTAGCCGAGCACATCGACGAGGAGATGCGTGGAGGTGCCGGCCGCTAGCAAGTCGATTGCTCCTGTCGCTCCCACCTCGACGACCACGAGGTTCGGTCGGGTCACCCCGCGGCGCAGGTTGAGGTTCGACGCGTTCGGCGCTGCTGAGCCGGCGGGGAACACCGTGACATACCCCGAGCCAACGGGATCGGCCGCGGTCACGTTCAACACCACCGACCGCGCATCCGCGGGCACCCCAGCGACCCCGGCCACGGCGACGCGACGGACCTCCCCAGAGGAGAACGCTCCTCCCGCGAGGCGCGAGTCGAGCAGTCGGGCAGGGGTGACTCCAGAGAACCCGACACCGTCCGCGTTGGTGCCGTAGCCGAACCATCCGGCTACATCGGCGATGAGGTGGGTCGACCCCTCGGAGAGGTGGAACCGGATCGCTCCGCCGGCGCCGACTCGGGCGAGGACCATATTGGGCGCGGTTACGCCTCTCGACAGATTGAGGTTCGACGCGCTCGGCCATGCCCCGTAGTCGGACTGGTCGTCGAAGACGTTCCCTCGGCCAGCGGGACGCGGACCGACCGTCAAGTAACCGTTGGCGGTTGGTTCGACGGCGGTCAGATTGAGCAGCACCGCCGAGACACCTGACGCCGGAACCCCGCCCACTCCGGTGACGACCAGATCGTGGTTGCGGCGCTGATCGAGACGGATCTCTGGGTTGGTCGTCTCGGCAGAGCCGTCGCCGGCCCGCACCGCTCCGTTCGGGATGCCGAGGCCGATTCGGGTGTCGAGCACACGCGTCGGCGCCGTCGGATGGAAGGCGCCGACCGGAGGTGTCACCTCGGACGCTCCGGCCATCACCACACAGCGATCCAAGCCGAAGCAGGGTGCGCCGAGATCGATATCGGGGACCGAACCGGGAGCCAGATCGTCGAACCCCTGAATACGGCGGCCGGTCGAGTTGTCGGTCACGAAGATCGTGTAGCGCCCCGGCCAGCCGATCGCCGTCGACCAGGAATCGCCGGTGGTGGTCAGCGTCCCGAAGGCACCGAAGCTCGTGCCTTGCGCGTTCGTTGGCACCGGCGCGCAGGTCTCGTGCCATGAGCATGGGATCTGGAAGGCGTCGATGCTCACCCGTCCGTTTGAGATCGGTCCGTCGGCGATGACGGATCCGACAACCGGGAACCCTCCCCAGGCGTCACCGGGTGTGGCGAGATGCACCGGGCCAAGATCGGTCGGAAGTCCGTCGGCGGTTCGCTCGACCTGGATGGCGATGCCTCCGTGATTTTCGTCGAAGGGGTCGTAGACCTCCCAGTAGCAGTCCTGCTCCGGATCATCTCCTGAGCAGCCGTCAGCGTCGTGCGGGTAGAACTCGATGCGAACAATGGCGGCCGCTGGGTCGAAGAGCGGGCCGGCGTGATACCCGGTCGGTCGGCCGTAGTTCCGCGAGGACGTGTCGGTCTCCCAGGTGAACCAGCGCCCCGAGGAGTCCCACCTCATGTAGACGTCGTATCCAAACGGGGAGTCGGACCAGTCGCCGGTGTACGTCCACTCGACGCCGAGGGAGCCGATCGTGCCGACCGGATCGAAGTCAAGGGAGAAGGTGGCGAGCGCCGCCGCTGCCAACAATCCCTCCGACGGTTCCCCAGCGGTGGTGGAGGCATCAACGGGAAGCGTTGTGGCGCCGATCCCGATGAGGCCGGCCGCGAGGAAGGCCGCGAGCCTCACCATTCGGCCGCGACCGCGACCCGTGGCGAGGAGAAGGTCATGACGCCGTCATCGACCGGCTGTTGCACGAGCGCGCGGCGATCGGCCGCGTATCGCTGCGGGTTCGTCCACGGTTCGCGATCGCCCTGCTTGGGGAGCGCTGGAATCATCCGTTGCAGGTAGCCCGCCGAGAAGTCATCGATCCATGGGCGCAGCGTCATTCCGGCGTCCTCGGGGCGTCGCCGCGGTGTCGCCTGAACATGACCGCTATCACGGAGGTGGTTGAGGACCCGACACACGTACGTCGACACCAGATCGGCCCGCAGTGTCCACGAGGCGTTGACGTAGCCGAAGGTCGACACGAGATTCGGCACATCGGAGTAGGCCACCCCTCGATAGGTGAGGGTTGAGGAGAAGTCGACCTCGACCCCGTCGACGGCCACCTCCATCTCGCCGAGGTTCACCAACTCGAGGCCGGTCGCCGTGACGATCACGTCAGCGGTGAGCTCCCGGCCGTCGGTGAGCGCGACACCCTCGCGGGTGAATCGGTCGATCGTCGCGGTGACCACCCGAGCCCGACCCGAGCGGACCGCGGTGAAGAAATCGCCGTTCGGCACGAGACAGAGCCGCTGATCCCACGGGTCGTAACTCGGGGTGTAGTCGGTCTCGATGTCGTGCCCCGGCCCAAGAGCTGCTCGGACACCGTCGAGGAGACGCCGCCGAATCAGATCGGGATCGGTCCGGGTCTTGCGGTAGACGAACTGCTGCTGGAAGACGTTCTTCCGTCGAACAATCCGGTACGCGAGCCGATCGGGAAGGAAGCGGCGCAGCCCGAGAGCGATCCGATCGGTGTCGGGTCTCGCGACCATGTAGGTCGGCGAGCGCTGGAGCATTGTCACCTCGGCCCCCAACTCGGCCAGTGCCGGAACGAGCGTCACCGCGGTTGCCCCGGAACCGATGACGACGACCTGGCGCCCCTCGACGTCGAGGTCGTCTGGCCAGTCTTGAGGGTGCACGGTCAGCCCCTCGAACTCGTCGCGTCCGGCGAAGTCGGGGGTGTGGCCCGCCCGATACGAGTAGTACCCGGCGCAGACGAAGAGGAACGAGCAGGTCGTCACCACGGGGCCATCGGGAGTGGTGACCGACAGGGTCCACCGTGCGTCCTCGCTCGACCACTCCGCGCGCCGAACCGAGTGCTGGAAGCGGATGTGTCGCGCGATGTCGTACTCCTCGACCGTCTCGCGGAGATAGCTCATGATGGAGGCCGCATCGGCGATCGACTTGTCCGCCGTCCACGGCTTGAACGAGTACCCGAGGGTGTGCATGTCGCTGTCGGAGCGCACGCCGGGATAGCGAAAGAGACTCCACGTTCCACCGATATCGGCGCGTCCCTCAAGGATCGTGAACGAGCGATCCGGGCAGAGCGTGCTCAGGTGGTAGGCCGCGCCAATCCCCGAGATGCCCGCGCCGATGATGACGACGTCATGGTCGACAGCGGCGGACGACATGTCATGACACTACTTTCGGTAGCGAGGCGCGTACCCCGATCAATTCGGATCACTTGGTTGCGCAGGAGGGGACAAGACGATGTCGGGATCCGATGCGACGATGCAGTACACGCGACTCGGTTCGACCGGGATGGAGGTGTCGCGGATCTGTCTTGGGTGTATGAGCTACGGGGAGCCCGGTCGAGGCACCCACCCGTGGTCGCTTGACGAGGAGTCGTCGCGTCCGTTCTTCGCCCAGGCGCTCGACCTCGGCATCAACTTCTTCGACACCGCGAACGTCTATTCCCTCGGCTCCAGTGAGGAATACCTCGGCCGGGCGATCACCGCCCTCACCTCACGGGATCAGGTGGTCATCGCCACCAAGGTCCACGGACGGATGCACGATGGGCCGAACGGTGCTGGGCTGTCACGACGCGCCATCATGACGGCGATCGACGACAGCCTCCGTCGCCTCGGTACCGACCGGGTCGACCTCTACCAGATCCACCGCTGGGACCCGAGAACGCCGATCGAGGAGACGATGGAGGCCCTCCACGATGTGGTTCGAGCCGGCAAAGCGCTGTACCTCGGCGCCTCATCGATGTGGGCCTGGCAGTTCGCCAAGGCCCAACACGTCGCCACCGAGAACGGATGGACGCCCTTCGTGACGATGCAGGACCACTACAACCTGCTGAACCGAGAGGAGGAGCGCGAGATGTTGCCGCTCTGCGCCGATCAGGGGGTCGGAGTGATCCCGTGGAGTCCGCTCGCTCGAGGACGACTCGCACGCCCCTGGGACGAGGCCACGGAGCGGTCCGCGACCGATCAGTTCGGAAGCACGCTCTACCGCGACGACGATCGGCGCATCGTCGACGAGGTCGCCGCGATCGCCGGTGAGCGCGGCGTGCCGATGGCGAGTGTCGCCCTTGCCTGGGTGCTCACCAACCCGGTCGTCTCCGCGCCGATTATCGGGGCGACGAGGCCCCACCATCTCGACGACGCGGTCGCCGCGCTCTCGATCAGCCTCGACGACTCGGAACGGCAGCGACTTGAGTCGATTTACGAGCCGCGGCACCCCGTCGGTTTCTGATCCCCCGATCGAAGAGGCCGGCGAGATGGGCGACGGCGACAAGGCTCACGAACTCGGGAAGATGTAGCGCTTCGCCAGCGAGAGGGACGCGTCCGGCGATCAGGTCAACGGCAGCGGTGATCGCGAGGGTGAGCCCGAGTAGCACGGCGACCGGTAGGGCGGTTCGAGCTCGAGCCGGACGAAACGCGACCGATCCGAGGAGGAGCCCGTAGGCGAGGGTGAACGCGGCGAGATGCCGTGTCTCGTGGGAACCACCGGTGATGAGGTCGCGCAGCGAGAACACGAGGATCTGCACGGCGGCCAGCGCGATGAGCGAACGCGAGACGCCCCAGTCCGCAGTGCGGGCCGCCAGAAGACCGAGCCGTCGCGACCGGCGAGTCAGGCTCGCCCCCGCTAGATCGATCTCACCGCCCGAAAGCCGGGGGAGTGACCCGGCGATGCGGGAGCAGCGCTCGCAGGTTCCGAGATGCGCCTCGATGAATCGGGCGTCGATGTCGGCGGGCTCACCGTCGACCGCCGCCGACACGGCCTCGATCACCATGTCGCAGGTCACGCCCCGCTCAGATTCCATCGACGGCATACTGACACGGTCGTCTGGGAACCCTGAGTGGTTCCCGTTCGACCCAGTGAGGGAGTGGCGAAGGGAGGCCGACATGTCGACAGCGCACGAGGCACCCAGCGGTGACCAAGGACGACGGAGTCAACTTCTCGTCGTGCTCGCCACGGTGATCCTCGTTCTCGTCGTGACCCTGGTCATCGTCGCGGTAACCGGTGGGAGCGACACCGCTGACCCCACGAGCGAGCAGTTCCGGGCGGTTCAGGTCGACGGCGCTGCACTCATCCCCTTTGGAGGAGACACGCTCGGCGATCCGGCGCTCGGCGCGATCGCCCCGGTGATCAACGGGGCCTCCTTCGACGGTTCACCGATCGTCATCGGACCCGGTTCCCCGACTCTCGTCGTGTTCCTCGCCCACTGGTGTCCGCATTGCCAAGCCGAGGTGCCGACGCTCGTGGAGTGGGCCGAGAGCCTGCGGGTCCCGTTTGGACTCGACGTCATCGCCGTGGCAACGGCGACCTCACCCGACCGCCCGAACTACCCGCCATCGCTCTGGTTGGAGCGTGAGAGGTTCCCCTTCCCCGTACTCGCCGACGACGCCTCGAGCACCGCTGCCGCGGCGCTTGGCACGACGGGCTTCCCGCACCTCGTGATGCTCTCGCCCGCCGGTGAGGTTATGTGGCGCTTTAGCGGTCAGACCCCCGAGGGGCTCCTTGAGACGCTGGTCGCTGAGTCCCTCGCCGCGCTGAGCTGAGATCGTTCAGCGGGCGAAGACCTGCGCGTCATCCGCGAAGGCCTTGAACTCGAGGGCGTTGCCCGCGGGATCGAGAAGGAACATGGTCCACTGCTCTCCCGGAAGCCCCTCGAATCTCAGGTACGGCTCGATCACGAACTTGACCCCGGCTGCCCGAAGTCGTTCGGCGAGGACCCCGAAGGCATCGACATCGAGGAGGACGCCGAAGTGCGGGACCGGAACCTCGTGACCGTCGACCGGGTTCGAAGCGCGGACTCCCGCACCCTCGTCGAGGTGGGTGACGAGTTGGTGTCCATAGAGATCCCAATCGATCCACGTATCGGCACTCCGGCCCATCGGGCAGCCGAGCACACCGCCGTAGAACTCGGCGGCCGCCGCGAGGTCGTTCACTGGCACCGCAAGATGGAATCGATGGTTCAACGCGACCATCTCAGACCTCCCTGGCGGCGAGCTGCTCGGTGAACCACTCGAGGATGATCTCGAATCGGCGCCGTCGATGGAATGGCGAGCCCGATCGAGAGAGTTCGTGGGTCTCCCCGGGGAAGCGCCAGAACTGGACCGGTTTGCCGAGCCAGCGCAGGGTGATGAACAACTCCTCCGCCTGGCTGATCGGGCAGCGGATGTCGTCCTCGCTGTGAACGATGAGCATCGGCACATCGATGTCGGCCGCAAAACGCACCGGTGACATGCGCAGATACTCCTCTGGGTCGGTCACCGGGTCGACGCCGTGCTCGACCCGGAACATCGTGCCGATGTCGCTCGACCATTCCTCGGTCAACAAGTTGTTGACGGCGCGCTCCGAGCAGATGGCGCGGAGACGCCCGGCGTGTCGGGACGCGAGAAGCGTCGCCATGTAGCCGCCGTAGCTTCCACCTTGCATGCCGACCCGATTCCGATCGCACACCGGGAATCGATCGAGGGCTGCGTCGATCACCGCGATGACATCGTTGAGGTCCGCCACCCCCCATCCGGTGCCGGGGGCGACGGGGTGCTTCGGACCGAGGATGGCCTGCCCCCAGGCCTGCTCCCGGCCCGAGCCACCTCGGGGGTTCGACATGATGACGACGAATCCCGCTGCGGCTTGAGCTTGAGCCTCATCGAAGAAGGTCTCGCTGTACTGGGTGTGCGGTCCGCCGTGCACGTTGACGATCACCGGTAGCGGCGAGGATCCGTCGCTCGGGTCGACTCCGGCAGGGCACATGATCCAGGCGTCGATCTCACCGTCGGTTCCCGGAGTCGGATCCGGACAGGGGACGGTGAAGTGGGTCCAACCGACGGGAGCGATCCGGTCGACGAAGGCCGAGGCTGGATCGAGCAGTACCCGCTCCGATCCGCCGTCGACGACCATGACGCGACCGGGACGGTCGACACCGGAGACGACGACGACGGTGGTGCCAGCGCGGTGATCCCAGGCGCTGACGCAACGTCGGCCAAAGGTCACCGGGGCTGGGGGAGTGGAGCCATCGGCATCGAGACGGAACAGATGACAGGTTCCGCGGTCCTCCGCGCTCGCGAGTAACTGCCCGGTGTCGGTCCACACCGGCCGGATCGCACCCGAGGTCACCTCGAAGGTGCGGTCCAGTCCCTCCGAGACCCATTGGCGCGAGCCGCTTCCGAGATCGAGTACCCCGACTCGCACGTTCTGCGGATAGGTGAGCGGATCGTCGTTCCCGAGGAAAGCGACTCGGCTCCCATCGGGAGAGACCGCGGGCAAGGCGATGTTCGCCGTGCCTTCGGTCAGGCGCTCCACCGAGGCGGAGCCACCGGCAAGGTTCGGCGTGACTCGATACAAGTCGGAGGAGAGATCGACATCCCAACCGGCGTGGCGAGATGCGGCGACGACCAGCGACAAGGAATCCGGTGACCAAGAGAAGTCGCTGTGATCGGGGGCTCCGCCCTCAGGAAGTTCGGACTCGGGTGTTAGGTCGATCGGTGATCCGGTGCCGTCGGCCGCGATCACGAAGAGGTGGTTCGGGCGGTCGTAGACCCAACCCTCTCCGTTCAGACGCGTGTAGTAGGAGTCGACTCGCCGGGGCTCCCGGTCGGCGTCACTCGACTTCGAGTAGCGATCGTGCGGAACTCGTGCGGCATAGGCGATCATCCGCCCATCGGGTGACCAGGCGGGAGCGGAGAGCGAGTCGGGTCGCTCAACGAGACAACGCACCTCACCAGGTCCGTCGACGGGGATCACGTGGAGGCTCGCGCGGCGATCGCTCGGGTCGCCTCCGCGCCGCGAGACGAAGGCGAGATGGCGCCCGTCGGGGGACCAGGCGGGGCTCGTCTCGCCGGGATCGCCCGCGGTGAGGGGTGTCGGCGCGCTCGAACCGTCGGTGGAGGCGATCCAGATTTGACGTCGATAGGTGTTGGCTTCGAGATCGACCCGGGAAGTGGTGAACGCGACGCGTGTCCCGTCGGGGGAGACGGCAACCTGCCCGGTCGACACTTGGCCGTCGAGGAGGCGGCTAACGAGATCGGTGAACGGTGACGGCGCGGTCTCACTCATGGCGCCGGACGCTACCCCTGACACGGACGTTGAGTGGAGCGCAGAAGTTCGATCGTCCGCTGGGGTTACCGGTCACGAATCGAGGGTGATGACGATGGCGGCATCCTCCACTCGACGACGGGTTCGCAGCGAACGAATCCAGGAAGCGATGTCGATCGCGACGACCTGCCAGCCGTACTTCCGACGGATCGCGCGGACGGTTGGTCGGGCGGCCTCGCCGGTCAGCACCTCGGCCCTTCCCGTCCAGGTTGGGGCGCCCTCGGCGACCGCGCCTCGGCGATCGCAGGGCCGGAGCGTCACCTCCGTGAAGTTGCGGATTCGCTTCACCTTCCCCGCTGTCGCCTCGGTGGTGAATCCGACCGTCCCGTCGCCGAGATCGACGATCCAGACCGCAGTGCTGACCATCGTGCCGTTGCGCCGTCGGGTGTCGAGGGAGACGTACCGCTGCGAACCGACGATCTTCGGAGAAGCCACAGGCGGAACCTACCGGAGCACTCCGACCGGTCCGAGACCTCGCGCGCCCTGCGACTACGGTGCTCGGCATGTCACTCGAACTCGTCCCGCTCTGCACCGCGACCATCGCCCTCGCCAAGCCGATCGTCGTGTCGCCCTCCTTGACGATCGGGGAGCTCACCTCGGTCGAGTACGAGGGCGACAGGATCCGAGC
>VMBT01001186.1_pt1 | contig 14111 bp, 15 predicted proteins | sample 4404301 | NCBI WGS metagenome assembly VMBT01 (sample SAMN12238535, study PRJNA552566) | marine metagenome | isolation source: Coastal seawater | place: USA: coastal Georgia, Sapelo Island | collected 2008-08/2009-08
GATCGAGGTTACAGCAGGAAGCAGGCTACTTATATTCGGCGGAGAGCCATTCCCTGAAGAGCGCTACCTCCTGTGGAACTTCGCCTCTTCAAGCAAAGAAACCCTGCAACAAGCCCGGTCTGATTGGGAAGCTCGGAAGTTCCCAAAAGTGCCCGGAGACAGCACGTATATCCCCTACCCAGGAGCGAAGTGACTTCACCAATTTGATTGGAATTTCATACCTTTCTCCCAAATAGGATAAAGGTGGATTTTCTGGAAGAACTGGACGTTGATCTAAAGACATTTATCATGATCCTCGTGATCGTGATCGGGGCGATCATTCTCACGCGATTCCTGCGCTGGTTGATCACGAAATCGTTTGATGCTGCTTCCCTCAAGCTTGAAGTGGACCCAACGCGATACAAATTCCTGAAGAATGCCGCGTCACTGGTGGTTTGGGTTTTGGCAATTGCTGCGATCACTTTGCTCATACCCAGATTGCGCGGATTGGCTATCTCTTTATTCGCCGGTGCAGGAATTTTAGTAGCTATTCTGGGATTTGCTGCTCAGCAAGCATTCTCAAACATCATTAGTGGGATATTCATTGTGATGTTCCGTCCATTCCGGGTAGGCGATCTGATCAAGGTTGGAACCATGGACTATGGCGTAGTAGAGGACATCACTTTACGGCACACCGTGATCAAGAGCTTTCAAAACAAAAGGATCATAATTCCGAACTCTGTGGTAAGCGACGAGTACATCACCAACGATAGCATCGGTGATTCTCGGATCTGCCGATTCGTCGAATTTGGAATCAGCTATGACAGCGACCCGGAATTGGCAACCAGTATCATGCAGGAAGAAGCTGAGAAACATCCTAAGGTGATAGATGGTCGGACGGAAGAGGAGATCGAGGCAGGTGAACCAAAAATCCTCGTCCGAGTGATCTCGTATGGTGACTTCAGCGTTTTACTCCGAGCTTATGTGTGGGTCATGGATCCTATGGATGGATTTCAAATGCATAGCGATCTCAATAAAGGCATCAAGACACGATTTGACGCTGAAGGGATCGAGATTCCGTTCCCATATCGAACCATTGTTTATAAGAACGACCTCCCTCCTAACGCAGGTTCTGACACGAAGGCGAGTTAATGAAAAGGCCAACGAACTTATCTGTGATGTCATCAAAGGCCGGATTGCCTCCCGGTACTCTGATCCATGTAGGGAACAAACTCACCAATGATGTAAAGATTACTGTGATGAACTACAGTGAGACTGTCTTTGAGCAAGTCGAAGTAAGTACGGCCCAGGAAGCACATGACCTGAATCGGCCGGATTGCGTGAGCTGGATCAATGTAGATGGTTTGCACGACATCAAGTTGATCGAAGAACTAGGAGAACTTTTTGGACTACATCATCTGTTATTGGAGGATGTGTTGAACACCACACAACGCCCGAAAGAAGAAGACTTTGACGACTACATTTTCCTTACATTGAAAATGTTGGGATTGAGTCCAAATGGCAGGGACATAATCAGCGAGCAGGTGTCGTTCGTTCTTGGTGACGGTTGGGTGCTCTCCTTTCAAGAACAGGAAGGCGACATATTTGAGCCCATGCGTGGAAGGCTAAAGGAGAAAGTTGGCATCACGAGAAAGCATGGAGCCGATTTCCTATTGTACCGCTTGGTTGACACGGTGGTCGATCATTATTTCATCATCATTGAGTATTTGAGTGGAAGTGATCGAGCGATTGGAAGCAGATGTTTTGGAGGAGTCTGATCGAGAAGCACTGCGCGAGATACAGCGCTTGAAAGGAATGATAAGAGATCTTGGACGATCCATCCGTCCGTTGCGAGAAGCCGTTTCGGGACTACAGCGCGATGGCAATGTACATGTGACCACATTCACACGGAGGTATCTTCGGGATGTGTTCGAGCATATCATCCAGGTCGGTGAGAATTTGGACATCCACCGAGATACCCTTAGCAGTGTAATGGAGTTGTATCTATCCGGTGAAAGCAACCAGACCAATCAGGTCATGCAGGTTCTTACTATCATTGCAACCATATTCATCCCGCTGACTTTCATTGCTGGCATATATGGCATGAACTTCGACAACATGCCGGAGCTGCACTGGAAGTACTCCTATGTGACTGTCTGGACAGTGATGATCCTGATCATTATCAGCATGATCTACTATTTCCGCAGGAAGAAGTGGCTCTGAAAAATGAGATTTCACAGTTATCGCCGACTGAGCGCGCTTTGACTTGATATTCGAACAACCCTATTGTATCTTGATGGCGGTCTCTACTGAGGCCAACGGATAAATTGTAAAAAGTTATGAATACAGATAGATCAACCGAAGAACGCGTTCGAGCAAAACTAAATGAATGGAAAGCAAAGTTGGAACAATTGAATGTTCAATTGCACTTGGGTGCGGACGAGGCAAAAGATGAATTCGAGAATCAAAAGCACAACTTGCACGATTGGCTGAACAGCGCTGAGCAAAAGCTTGACCGATCGAAAAAACTCACTAAGGAAACGATCGCAGATTTGAGAGGAAAGATGGATGAACTTCGAGTTCAAGCGAACTTGGGAGTTGCAGAGGGTAAAGATGCACTCAAGGAGCAACAGGACAACCTGAACAAAGGTATCCGTTCGTTGCGATCCAGATTTAAAGATGCATACAGTGACGTGAGTGACGAAATAGATGATATGTCAGAAGAAGCTCGTGAGAAACTCGACGATTTTCACACACGATTCGATCTCTTCCGACTCCAGATGCATCTGGGCAAAGAAGAGGCCAAAGAAGAATGGGAACGTCGCAAAAAGGAACTTTCCCAAAAACTGAAGGATATTGATTCGAAGGTTGACTCTGCAGCAAAACAGGGTTCTGAAAAACTTGACAACTTTTCCGGTGAGATTTCGGATGCCTGGAATCACTTTCTAAAAGCATTCAAATAATGTGAACACCGTTGCACTACCTTGGAGCTATATTTGACCTGGCTCAATTGTCGCTCCATTGTTCTGGCAACGCTTAAAACGAATCTGGTTCCCTGTTGTCGCTGCGCAATTCACGTTGCTAGTGGCGTACGGTCGGCTGTACCGCTATTTGATCAACCATTCTGTTCTGGTCAAATTCGACTGGATCTGGATGGATCTGGTATTCCCGGCATTGATCGTTGCCATCATTCATTTTGTCGTTCTCAATAGAGGGATACGACTGCTTAAATTCAATTATTTAAGCTCAGACTGGAAAGAGATCTACCACATCATTGCTTTCGCTACAGTCGCTGTTCCAACGATCATTGCTACGCACTATCTGAAAAACTCCGAGGGAGAGCTTATATATGTTGACCATCCACAGGAGGTCTTGAATTCTGACACAGAACGTTTTTTCAGAATACCCTATTTCAGTCTCGATAAGGGTAACGGCGGCATATACTATGAGGTCCGCAATAGTGGAAAATACAATCAGCACTTGTCGTTTGGGGCTTTCATTTGTAGTCCGTTAAAGTTCCAGGATTCTATCAGTTCTGACAAAGTGTGGGTAGGAGTCCGATATTACGACAAGATCTCCAGTCGGAGCGATTCCGCCGTGAGAGAAGAACGGTTTCAACAATTTGCCGCAGAATCCAGGGAGAAGTACAGAAAGGCTCCATCTCAAAGGGTTCGGTACTTTGAGATGGTGCTTACCGGAAGGGAACGCAACAACTATCTTGAAGCCATTGATATCTCCCGGATCGAAGTCGGATCAAGAGACTCCATCTTGATCCTTGAAATGGAGTACGAGCCTTTCAACGAGCGAGGTGAGCGGACCTTGGCCTGGTTGTATCATGTGACCATCGGATCCGATATTCTATGGTTTCTCATGTTGATATTACCGGGAATAAAGGATAGAGAAACGGCTGCTGAAAAGAGTTCGAGAAAACGGATGAACGCGGATATGTGGAAGATCCTGACACCTTCTAAAGAGTTGCTCGTCATTCCGATAGTATTTCACCTCAATCTGCTCGTATTTCTGGCCATGGTCATCAGCGGTGTGAGTTTAGTCCACCCCAGTTCAGCCGATCTGATCCAATGGGGAGCGCTGTTTAAACTGCTGGTACAAGAAGGTGAATGGTGGAGGATGATCACTTGTGCTTTCTTGCATGCAGGAGTACTACATCTGATCCTTAATCTCGGCGTTCTATTGCTGACCGGAGTATTCATAGAATTCAATATGAGTAACCTTAGTCTGGCCATTACCTACCTCCTCTCCATACTTGGAGGAAGTGCTGCGAGCTTATGGTGGAATACGGCAACGGTTGCCGTTGGCGCTTCGGGAGCCATTTTTGGCATTCTCGGCTGTATACTGGTTCTGGCATTGCGAAACCGTTTTGAAGGTGTTGACCGCTCGTATCTGGTGCGAATGGTGACCATCTATATTGGTATTAATTTGTTGTTCGGCCTCTCCGGTGGGATCGATAACGCTGCCCACATAGGTGGTCTGACAACAGGCGCCATTTGTGGCTTTTTTGTAAGCTTTTTTAAGTCGCCTATTAAAACCAACTGATGCATTAAATTTGATGTATCATGGCGTTTAGTGAATTCATGGCCGATCGAGTGAGACAACACCTCAGAGGAAAGGGGCAACTCGAAGAAAAGAAGATGATGGGGGGCTTGATCTTCATGCTCAACGACAAGATGTGTGTCGGGCTTGATATTGATAAAGCAACAGGTACTGACCGACTCATGGTCAGAGTGGGTAAACTCCCGTATCAGGAATTGCTGAATTCTCATGGATCCAGAAAGATGGATTTCACAGGTAAGGAAATGCGAGGATTCTTGTTCATAGACCCGGAAGGGTTTGACAAAGATGAAGACTTACTTTACTGGATCGAGCGTGCATTGGATTTCAACAAACTACTCATTGAACAGAGCCAATAAATGAATTTTGAATAGATGAAGCGACTCTCCTCTTTAAGATCATTGGCAATCTTGATCCTACTGGGTTTTGGTTTGCCTCTAACTTCAGCTCAAACAGCGGGAAGTCTTGATCTTTCCTATGGAAATCAGGGACGCACGAATGTAGGTGACAGAATTTTCCCAATATCCGCAGTGGAAGCTGACAATGGGAGCGTTGTAGTTGCCGGGTTCAAATTTCCTTGGACTGAATTCCCATACCTCAACATGTTTGATTCTTCGGGTAAAGCTGTTTCTGCCTTCGACCCCTCGGAGATCACAGACCGAACTGATCTCGGCTCTATTGATGACATCACGGTAGATGCTTCTGGCAAACTGGTCATGTACTGCAATAAGGGCTTTGTGATCCGTGTCCATATGGATGGTAGTTTAGACACCACGTTCGGGGATAAGGGTTTTACCAGGATCCATCTGTTCGACACGACCAAGAGTGCTTGGAAAAATGCCGAACAAACCGTGAACGTGATCAAAACAGAGCCGCTGAGTGGACATATTTTCCTTGGGGGGTCTGTGTCAAATACTTCGGACCGCTCCAGACCGGTCATTGCTTGCTTGAAGGATGATGGTAGTATCAATCGATTCTACGGGAATAACGGAATATCCGAGGTGATCGTCAAGGATCTTGACACCCAATACGTTCACAATATCTACGATCTCATTGCCATGGGTAATGGCAAAGTGATCGGTATTGGAAATCGGGACTTCCCGAGTTTGAACTGGGACTCTGACTACTGGGCTTGCCGACTTCATAAGGACGGTAGCCCCGATGGCACATTCAACAACGATGGAGTAGCTGTTTTCAATGGATCATTCAACGGAAATGATGTGGCGAAATCCGCTATCCTGAATCCAAATGGTTCCTTCATTTTTGCCGGAGGCGGTTACACCACTACTCTGCGCTACGATTTCACAATTCAGGAATTGACATCCGGTGGATCGATCGGTACCCTTGCATTCAAATCCGATTTTGGAACGGGTCGGGAAGATATTGCGGAAGTCATCATAAAGGACGATGAGGGCCGCTTATTGATCATCGGCAATAGCGATTCGGAAGTTGCAATGTGTCGATTCTCGTCAAGTGGTGACATCGATGAAGGCTTCGGGAATAGCGGCCGAGTGCTTGACGACAAAATGGAATGTGTGGATGCACTGATCGATGACCGTGGAAGAATAATCGTAGTGGGTTCCGCTTCGAATGGGCTGATCATTTCACGCTATCTCGGTGAGAGCAAACCCCAATTGGATGATATTGACTTGATCTGGCCGGCGCAGTTTTCGCGCGGAGTAGAATTCGATAAAATAGAGTTCTCTTGGGATGAGGCTTTTCTGGCCACAGGATACGAATTCGTGATCGATAGCTCGCAAGGATTCAGTGAGAGTCCGATCACTCGCCATACGACCGGAACAACAGTGGAATTGACAGATCTCACAACGGCTACGACCTATTTTTGGAAAGTCAGGGCTTATACGCAATCGGATACCGGGACGTGGAGCCCTATTTGGGATTTCACTACAGATGAAGAACAAACAGGATCTGTCGCAGCTCTCAATTCAGAACGGATCAGCATCTACCCCAACCCGGCAAAGACAGAGCTTATCGTGGAAATGCCGCAATATGACGTGCGCTCGTACCTCATTTATTCGAATCTCGGCAATTTGATACAAGCAGGTGGTCTCCAAAGAGGAAGGAATGTCATTGACTTCAACGGTCTGGTTCCGGGAGTGTACCATTTGCAGATCGAGAATGCTCATCATAGGTTGATCATTAGCAAGCCTTAACATGGAAGAAGGTCTCAAAGAAAAAACCGGACATGATCTGGGATACTGGATCGATGTAGTTAAGAAAAGCGGTATTGCAAAGCACAAGGCCATTATTGACCACTTGAAGTCTGAACATGGTTTCACGTATGGCTATGCGAATTTCGTGGCGCTTAAAAGTAGACAAGCTGATGCAGCATCCTTTGATGACGAGCAGCTCGTAGATGATCAGTACAAAGGCAAAGAGGCCCTAAAACCGATCTACGAAAAACTAATGTCGGCGATTCAGCAATTTGGAAATGATGTTAAAGTGGCACCCAAGAAATCCAGTGTCAGCCTTATCAGAAAACATCAGTTTGCACTCATTAAGCCTGCTACGAAAACGAGAATCGACCTGGGTTTGAAAATCAAAGACAAACAGACTGAAGGACGGTTAGAAGATTCAGGTCCGTTTGGGACCATGTGTACGCACAGGGTCAGGATCAGTGAAAGCGATGAGATTGACCACGAACTCCTCGGCTGGATCCGTGAAGCTTACGAACGTTCCGTGTAAGTCAGTTCTCAGCTCAGGTTGTTCACATGCACATCCATTTGAGGGAATGGAATGCCGATATCTTCTCGATCAAATGCTTTTTTCACTTCTTCTGTCATGTAGGCATAAACCGTCCAGTAGTCTTCTGTTTTACACCAAGGCCTCACGGCAAAGTTCACTGAGCTGTCTGCCAGCTCTGTAACCATGATATCTACCGGTTGCTCATGATCAATATGCGGACAACCATCCGCTACATCCTGGATCACTTTTCGTGCCTTATCAATATCATCTGCATAACCAATACCAAAGATCATAGGCACTTTGCGAGCCGGGTTAGCTGTGAGATTCTCCAATGGTGAAGATGTGATCTTGCCGTTAGGTATGATGATGATCCGATTGTCAAGCGTGGTCAGTATGGTATTGAAGATCTGTATCTCCTTTACTCTTCCTGAGTAACCATTGGTGACAATAAAATCTTCTACGCGGAATGGTCGGAAGATCAGTATGAGAATACCTGCAGCCATATGCGACAAGTTACCCTGCAAAGCCATGCCGATGGCCAATGTGAGGGCACCCAGGATCGCAACAAAGGATGTTACTTCCAGACCAAACATTGAAGCAGCGCTCAGTAAGACCAGGATCTTGATCATGATAGATACGAGGGAGGCCAGGAAGGGCACTAAACTGACATCTATCTCGCGCGCTTCGAGGATCTTTCGAACTCTGCGGCTCACGATCCCGGCCAGCCAGAATCCTATGACAAGTGTGATTAAAGCGCCTGCTACTTTGGGAGCATACGACACTAACATTGAAATGATCTCTTCTATATTGATATCCATAAGTTCTGAGAATTTTCTTTGAGGCCACGAAGGTAAAATTGAATCCTGCAATAGCCAATTGTGAATAATGGTCCTTTGCGATTAAAAGCAAAAGCGCCACACATCCATATTTCGGACATGTGGCGCAGTGTAAACAACAATCCTGTTAAGGGTCTATGTGCATGGCTTACTCAAACTTTCGACTAGTCCATGCAGAGAGTTTCCAGTGATACGTTTCCAGATCCTTGATCATCTTATTGCACATATATATGGTTCCGACATCACCATTCTTACTGGCTTTTTCGTGCACTTCAAACATCGTTTCGGTCAACTTCTCGATATCACCGATGATCTCGTACATCATGTATTCGGCGCTCTTCTCGTGTGAAGTTTCCTCCACGATTGAATTTCGCAAATATGCGGATATGCTGACCTCAGGGTTCTGACCAAAGACCCGGATACGCTCCGCTATATCATCGATCTCTCTCAGGCCTTTTTCATACATGTCCTGTGTGATGTCGTGAACATCAAGAAAATCGCTTCCGACTACGTTCCAGTGGAAACTTTGAAGTTTGTGAAAGAAAACCTGATACGTGCAGAGTGTCTTATTCAATGCATTGACGATCTCTGCAGTCTCCATCTTCTGAAATCCTAAACGTTTCGAAACATATTCTTTGATTATTGTTTTTTCCATAATTATATATTGTCTATTTTTAGTTTTGATTAATTATAAGTTATCTAAATACAATCTCGTAGTATTCAGAGACGTAATTAAATCTAAATTAAATTGTAAATGACTGTATATAAATACGATACAATTGACGGAAACTATGAACAGCAAGCCCTGATCGGGCTAGAATGCTTCAGAATATTATTGTTTACTCATCTGGTAATAGTATAACATATTCTACTGAAGAATACAAATTAGGAGCCTATTTGTTTTAGAATTTATTCTGAATGTGACTATTCATGATTAATTATATTGCATAGCATATGGAAATATCAGATGCGCGAGTTGAAATCCCTCTGGCAAAACAGCGCTTAAGGACGCTGGTCTATATCTGCGCTCTTGTTGTGGCTTTTTCGGCTTATTGGGTATTGAGCGGTCACCGTACTAACGCCACTGCAATATCAATAACAGGTGCTTTGGCTCTCGTAGCTGTGATCGTAGGTCTGAAGAGGGTCCGGAAAGAGACTACCGGACTGATCATTGACAGCACCGGCATCTCCAATTTCTCCTCAGATGTAGGAAGCTTTGAAGTTGGATGGGACCAAATCACAGCATTCAAGACAGTCTGGGTCTATCAGAGCCCCTACATCATGATCATGGTAAAGGATCCTGAACTTCTGATCTCGCAGAAACGCGGATTGCCTGCATTTCTCATGAGATCTAACTACAAATTATATGGAACACCATTGAACATTGCGCTATACAGCCTCCAATATGATGGTGATGACCTTTTAGAAAAACTGGAGGCGATCCTGGAGGCTCGTCTCAATAACAGCGAGTCCAGTTGAGCGCTCTTTCTCAATTCAATTTAGATTTGCAAGTTCATGACCAGACGCAAGAAAATAGGACTCGCCCTTGGTGGAGGAGCCGCACTAGGACCGGCCCATGTTGGTGTTTTAAAGGCATTTGAGGAGAAAAATATAGAGATCGACATGATCGCAGGCACCAGTGTTGGAGCCTTGGTCGGTGCATTGTATGCATTCGGCATGGAGATCGATGATATGATCAAGGTGTCGAGTGACTTGAACTGGTTTGATATTACGGAGCTCACGCTTTCTAAATTCGGTGTTCTCTCCAATGCTAAAATGAAGCGATTTCTCAAAAAGCACATTGACGACGTGCATTTTGAGGATGCCAACATTCCATTATCAGTGGTAACGACTGACATCACATCCGGTGAAAAGTTTGTGATCGAAGAAGGAAATGTTCTGAATGCCGTTATCGCCAGCGCATGTATACCCGGAGTATTTGTTCCGGTAAGATTTGAGGATCGTCTGCTCGTCGATGGTGGGATCAGTGAGAACGTGCCTGTCTCTCCACTGGTTGCGAAAAAAGCGGACTTGATCATCGGGGTTGATCTAAATGCCAACGTGCCGAAACGAAAACCGAGCAATATCATTGACGTCATTGTAAACAGCTTTGAATTCATGCTGATGAGTGCTGCCAGAGAGCAAGTAAAAAAGGCCGATCACTTGATCACTCCGGACCTTTCAGAATTCAGTGTAACCAGTACGCGGAATGCGAAGAAGAAGATCCAGATCGGTTATGAAAGCGCTTTGAAGGTCCTGAATAAAATCTGATCACCCATTGGTGATTTCGTCTCTTCTGAATACTGCTATTCGCTCTATCAGATCCAACGGTAAAGGTTCATCATACTTGAATTTGATCGCTCCCTTGGAGGTCTCATATTGATCTAATTCTTCCTTGAATAGAGTGATTGCAGACGGAGTTGGATAGAAACCTATATGCCCTTCATATGCCGCATAATAGATTATTACACTTTTCAAGCGAATGGCCGGCATGTTATAGCTGATACACTCTTGGGCCTCAAGAATACATTCCTGCAAGCGACTTCGAATGCGTGTCAGAATTGATTTGCTGTGCGTTGGTGCACGGTCAATGTATTGATCTATGTTCTGAAATTTCATGACGATAGAGGCTCAGTGTCATTATCTTCCTTAAACAATGTAAATGCAGCTTGAATCAGATCTCCACAGATCATTTTCATCAAGTGGTTATCATTTACCAGAGAAGAGGCCATGCGAGAATCGATCTCTTTTGAAATGATCAATTCGTCCAATTCCCCACCAAGGATGAGATCTTGCACCTGGAGCTGCTGACCCAGATCTTCAAGCTGTTGCAATGCTGTCTTCCCATCGTTCTTAATGGCATGGATCCTGCGAAGCACCTTGGCTATGTTACGACGAATGCTATTGTACTGTTCATGCATAGCATCATTATCTCCTCCCATGTACAGGTTCAAGTTGTTGCGCATGAGTTCGGATCGCTTGATGGCATCCACCGCTTTGCGATCAGACGTCAATATCGCGTTGAGCTGCTGAACCTGAGCTTCCGATAATTTGAGCTCTGAATGGATCTGTATTCCATAAGCAATGATATCACTATACAACTCCTTGATCTTGGCTGAATACGTGTTGTCGACATCCACTTCTATGACCTCTTCAGATCTTTCTATCACCTCTCTTGTCCCTTCTTCCTGAAAGAGGAATTTTCGATGCATGTTTAAGGCATGCGCAACCAATTCTGTGACCGGTCCAAGTAAAATATGACGGCTTTCTTCGCGCAAAGCTTGTATTGCTGATTCCGGATAAGCCAAAGCATTCTCATTGATAAACCGGGTTACCGGTGCAGCCGGTGGAATTTGCTTTTCAGGTATCAGTCGGGTCACCGAACGCTCGATCAAACCTATGAAACCGGCTAGCAGAAACACATTGGCAATATTGAAGGACATATGAAACACCGTCAAACCAAGTGGAGTTCCGGTAGCACCTACTACATCTGTGCCTTCTACCCAACTTACTATGAGATCGACCAGATGGAGAAACGGATAGAACAGCACGAGCATCCATAATACTCCGACCACATTTATCCATATATGTGCCAGAGCAGTTCTACGAGCATGGATATTTGCCACAAACGCGGCGATGTTGGCTGTAATGGTCGTACCTATATTCTCCCCAAGCACCATGGCAGCTGCCAGATCAAAGGGGATCCAGCCTTGATGGCACATCAGCAACGTAACGGCCATGGTAGCACTTGATGATTGCAGCAGGAGTGTCAGAATGGTGCCGATGAGCAGGAACAGCAGAACCGATCCATATCCCATATGCGTATAACTCTGCACCACTTCGAGCATTTCGGGATGATCCGATATATTTGGTAAGCTCTCCTTGAGATACTCAAGGCCAATGAAAAGCAGAGCAAAGCCAACGACAAAACCACCCCAATTCTTTACTTGGGTATTTTTTGAAAGAGAGAACACAAAACCGAATCCAACGAGAGGCAGAGCCAATTGCTGCATACTCCACTCAAATCCGAAGAGTGTGATGATCCAGGCAGTCGTTGTGGTCCCGATGTTGGCACCCATGATCACCCCTATACTTTCTCTCAGGGTCAGAAGAGCGGCATTCGAAAAACTGACCACCATGACTGTTGTCACAGAACTGGACTGCATGGCAGATGTGATCAACACACCTACCAAAATGGCGGTCACCTTATTCCCGGTGGCACGAGCCAGTATCCTTCGCAACCCTCTGCCTGCCAGGTTCATCAGGGACGTGCTCATTTGTCGCATCCCGAACAGGAAAAGTCCGAGAGCCCCAAAGAGTATAAGGATATCCCAAAATGTGTAATCCACCCGTCGGAATTGAACAATTAATGATCGGACAATTTACGTTGCCGATGAATCCCTTCAAAACTGATTTCCTTCATGCTAATTCTATTATAGATTTGAAAAGACCAACCTTACTCTCTCACGCGTGAAAAATTTCAAACGATATCATCTCCTTCTAATCCTATTCCTTGGGCTCTATTCAGGTTGCAGCACTGCTCAGCATTCAGGGATCAAATCAGGACCTATGGTGGCATACTCCACCATGAAAGAAGTGATGGTTTGGGTGCAAACGACGAAAGATGCCTCGGTGAGAATCCAATACTGGCCCGTAGGTGTTCCGGAAGCAGGGCACTTCAGTGCCACTGTGAAAACTGATCGAGACAATGGATTCATCGCGCATTGTATCGCAGATTCACTGGAACCCGGAGTAGAATATGAATACACTGTGTATCTCAACGACATGGAAATGGAGATTCCACACGAATGCACTTTTCGGACGCAACAAATTTGGAAATGGAGAGGAGATGCACCTGATTTCTCTTTTGCGACGGGTAGCTGTCTGTATGTGAATGAACCCAAATACGATCGTCCCGGGACACCCTATGGTGCGGGTTATGAAATATTCAAAAGCATCAATTCACTCAAACCGGACTTCTTCCTTTGGCTAGGCGACAACACGTATTTGCGCGAAGCAGATTGGAATAGCAGATCGGGGATTGATCACCGTTATGCCCATACACGAGCGCTGAGCGAGCTACAACCTTTGCTTGCTCGAACACCGAATTATGCGATCTGGGATGACCACGACTTCGGTCCGAACAACTCGGATCGCAGTTACCATTTGAAAGAACACACTTCGAGCACCTTCCGAAATTATTTCCCTGCTCCTGATCGCATATTCGACCGGGGCGTTACACATTTCGTGCAATGGGCGGATTGCGATTTCTTCATGTTGGACAATCGATATTGGCGCAGTCCAAACAACCGCTCTGATCTGGAATCTCCAACCATCCTGGGTGAAGAGCAGATCGAATGGTTACTGGATGCTCTGGTGAACAGTCAGGCTTCATTCAAGTTCATCGCTATGGGTGGACAGTTCCTTTCTACTTCTGCTCACGGTGAGCATTATATCAATGTCGCTCCATCGGAAAGAGCCTTCCTGCTTGAAAAGATACATGTATTGAAGATCGAAGGTGTGATCTTCCTGACAGGCGATGTCCATTTCTCGGAGATGAGTACTCTGGTTCGAGATGGTGCCTATCCCCTGCACGAATTCACTGCCTCTCCCCTTACGTCGGGAATTCATCAAGGTGACAAAAGTAAAAATACCCTGCAGGATGTTGAAACCGTCACCGAGCAAAGGAATTTTATCAGATTCGACATATCCGGTCCACTAAAGCAAAGAACACTTCGTGCTGAGTGTTTCAGTTCCGGTGGCAAACTGCTCTGGACACGATCCATTAAGTCTCAGGAACTTCGGCACTGATCAAATAATTACTTACTCATTACTAGACACTTATGAATCAATATGATAGTAATACTACTATATTTGCAAACATTTAAAACAATATCAAAGTAAGTCTGTTGTACCAGTAATCAAGATATAAAAGACCTCATTTCTCAATTGCAGATCCAGGTAAACGAGAAGATCTTTTTAAAGGATCCCAACTCATCTGAATTAGGTCGTAAGATCGTC
>VMBT01001191.1_pt1 | contig 14061 bp, 14 predicted proteins | sample 4404301 | NCBI WGS metagenome assembly VMBT01 (sample SAMN12238535, study PRJNA552566) | marine metagenome | isolation source: Coastal seawater | place: USA: coastal Georgia, Sapelo Island | collected 2008-08/2009-08
GAAAAAGATTCTCGGCACGCAGTCACCATTGTTGGTGGGTCGCTGATCGAGGGGTCAAGCCAAGCGATACACAGACCTGCAGTCAATCGTTGCCGTTATCGGCGCCAATTGGAAGTCGGGGAGGAGACCCCCGGGGGCTGCGCGCAAGTGTGGCGGGTGTTATCGCGTTCAGCACATTGCGCGTTAAGTACTCGTCGCCTTGGGTTCGAGCAGTTTTCCAAAAAAGACGCCCAGCTCAAACAAGAGCCACATCGGAATGGCCAGCAGTGATTGTGAAATGACGTCGGGCGGAGTCAGGAGCATGCCGAAGACAAAGCAGCCGACGATGATATAAGGCCGTTTTTTGGCGAGCGCCTCCGAGCTGGTGACGCCGGTCCAGATCAGGATGACGGCAGCGATGGGCATTTCAAAAGCGATACCAAAAGCAAGGAAAAGCTTGAGGACAAAATCGAGATAGCTATTGATATCTGTCATCACCTGAACACTCTCGGGTCCCACGCTGGTGAAAAAAGCAAATATCAAAGGGAACACCACAAAATAGGCAAAGGCGGCTCCCGCATAAAACAGCAACACACTCGAGGCCAGCAGTGGCATCGCGACCCGCTTCTCCTTCTGATAAAGGCCGGGCGCGACAAAGCTCCAGATCTGATAGAGGATCACGGGGATAGCCAAAAAGATCGCCAGCACCAAACTCAGTTTGAAGGGGGTCAGAAACGGTGACGCGACGCCTGTCGCGATCATCGTAGAGCCTTCGGGCATCAGTTCCCGCAACGGTGCTGAGACAAACCCGTAAATTTCATTGGCGAAAGGGAACAGAATAATAAAGCCGATCAACACCCCGAGAACGCATCGCAACAGTCGATCGCGCAGCTCGGTGAGATGTGCCACCAGGGACATGGGTGGATCATCGTGATCAGTAGGGTCGGTCATGCTGATTTCGGGGCGGTGTCAGGTGTGCCTGCATCGCCAGCGGTTGCTTTTTGAGGCAAACCGTCGCTGGCAGTCAAAGTGGTGTCGTCTGCAGCGTTGCCAGACGTCATGGCGGATGGGTCTTCGCTGATTGCCTGAATCTCGCGCTCGAAGGATCGGGTCGTGTCGCGTACTTGCTGCTGCAGTTCCTGAGATTCCGACTTCAGCTTTTGCATGACCTCGTCGTTGTGTAGCTCTCGTCGTACTTCTGTCCGGATCTGATCAAAACTGCGGCGAAACCGATTTATCCAGGCCAAAGTAGTCCGTACTGCACCAGGGAGCTGTTCTGGTCCGACGACAATCAGTCCAACCACGCCGATGAGGAGTAGCTCGGCGAACCCGATATCAAACATGCGCCGCCACCTAGCTCAGCTGGCAGGCTTGTCGGAGTCCTGCTCCTTACCCGGTGCACTGTTAGCGACAGTGTCACCACTGGCATCGTCTTTGCTCATGCTGTCGCGAAAGCCCCGGATTGCGCTACCCAGATCAGAGCCAATGTTACGCAACCGCGAAGTACCAAAGAGCATGACGACAATCGCAAGGATAATGAGGAGTTGCCAGATACTGATTCCGCCCAGACCCATAGTCGCTCTCCGTGTATTTAACCGTTTGTGGGGGCCGCATTATGGCCTTTTCGGGCCGCTTTTTCTGCCAGTCCTGATAGACCCAGTCGCGTGTCGAGTACTTTAATGACCGCAGTGTGGTCGAGATTGAGATGTGACAGCATCACAAGCGTATGAAACCAAAGATCCGCCACTTCTTCGACAAGCGGGGCCGAGTCCCCGTTCTCCGCCGCATCTCGGGCTGCCAGAATGACCTCGGTGGCCTCTTCACCGACTTTCTCAAGAATTTTGTTGAGTCCCTTTTCATGGAGTGAGGCGACATAGGAGCTTTCGGGCGCGGCGACTTTCCGCTCCGCCAGAATGCCATCTAACGTCGTCAAGGTGTCTGCCATCTACCCTTCCTCGGTTAACTCCCAGCCGCTATCGCCGGGTTGATAAAAAAAGCATGTGCGCCGACCCGTGTGACAGGCGCCGTCTCCTCGTTGCTCTACGGTGAGCAAGAGCGTGTCGCCATCGCAGTCCAGCCGCGCATCGATCAGTTTCTGCGTATTACCAGACGTCTCCCCTTTGCGCCACAGCGCGCCTCTAGAGCGCGACCAGTAAACCACGTTACCGCTATCCAGTGTGAGGTGAAGCGCTTCGGCATTCATCCACGCCAGCATCAACACCTCTCCGGTTTCGGCATCTTGCGCAATCGCCGGGATAAGCCCGTGCTCATTCCAGCGCGGGGAGAGATTGGCCGGGATTGTCGATACGGTTTCCGTCATGGCGCCAGTATGCCAGAGCCTGCGAGGGGGAGTTACCGGTAGCGGGTGATGCTTGCCATCAGCAGGCAGCCCGCACCGAGTAGGAGCCAGCCGGTTCCCCCGCTGGACAGGCTGATCCCTGCTCCGAGTGAGAAAGCCCCTGCGAGGGCGAGAGGTAACCTCCAGCCCGTGTTGTTGGATTTCTCCGGGGCTTTTTGAGCAGGTTGACGCAGCCGGTTTACGATCATGTCGGGAAGCAGTGGGAGCGTTTCGAGCAATACGGGCGCCTCCTCTTGCAGTCGCTTGCTCACCGTTTGTAGTGAATACCGGTCCGCCAGCCATTCCTCCAAAAAGGGTTTGGCTGTATCCCATAAATTCAGCTGTGGGTAGAGTTCGCGGCCTAGGCCTTCGATATTCAGCAAGGTTTTTTGAAGCAACACCAGTTGCGGCTGAACCTGCATATCGAATTGACCAGCGGTCTTGAAAAGGTTGACCAGCATGTGCGCAAAGGATATTTCCTCGAGCGGCCTTTCAAATACGGGCTCACACAGTGTGCGCATGGCAGCCTCAAATTCGGCGATCGGTGTTCCCGGGGGAACCCACCCGCACTCGATATGCAGTTTTGCGCACAGCCGGTAGTCCTGATGAAAAATAGCGAGCAGATTTCGCGCGAGATAGTACAGATCGTGCTCATCCAATTGCCCGACAATGGCACAGTCGACCGCCATGTAACGCGGATCTTCGGGTTGGGTGCAATCGACAAAAATGTTGCCCGGGTGCATGTCCGCGTGGAAAAAACTGTCGCGGAATACCTGAGTAAAGAATATTTCTACCCCGCGCTCGGCCAGCAGTTTCAAATTCACCTGCTTTCCCTGCAAGGTTTCCAGATCACTGATCGGCACGCCATAGATGCGTTCACTCACCATGACCTCTTCACAGGTCAGGGACCAGTTCACCTCGGGTACGTAAACCAGATCACCTGATTCGAAGTGACGCTTGAGCTGTGATGCGTTGGCAGCTTCGCGCCTGAGGTCGAGTTCACCGCGAATGATCCGATCGTACTCATCGACCACCTCCACTGGCTTCAGGCGGCGACCAACGCTCGACCATCGAGCCAGCATTCTCGCCACATGGCGCAGTATTTTGAGGTCCTGATCGATTACATGCTCGATACCGGGGCGTAGCACTTTGACCACTACGTCACTGCCATCGGGTAATCGCGCACCATGTACCTGGGCCACCGAGGCGGCTGCCAATGGATTGGCATCAAACTCCGCGAAGCAGTCGTTCAACTCGCGACCCAACGCCGTCTCGATCCTTTGGATTGCCTCTTTGGCAGGAAAGGGCGGTACTTGGTCCTGCAGCTTTGCCAGCTCATCTGCAATATCCAGAGGGAGCAGGTCTCGGCGGGTGGACAGCAGCTGCCCGAATTTAATGAATACGGGCCCCAGATCCTCCATGGCCCGGCGCAACCGCTCCCCACGGGGGGTATTGCCAGGCACCGACAGCACTGGGAAAAGGCGCAAAATCATCGACATCAGGCGGGGGCGCTGATTAGGTGGCAACAGTTCATCCAGCTGATATCGCGCTGCGGTGCGATAAAGGGCGATTAATCGTCTCACTGCGCCGTTCCTCGCTCCGCTGCCTTAGCCAGCAGGGCTGCTACCTTCGACTGGGCTCGCTCTACGCGCATCGAGATCGACTGTACCGCTTCATAAAAATGCTCCAGTTCGGCCTGGGGGGGGGTCAACCGACCCTCCTCGAGGAGATATTCGGAAAGCTGCCGTTTCAGGCTTGTTCTCGCGCCCTCGCCCCAGCGAAAGACCCTTCTGACGGCTTCTGCAATCTGATGACCTATGACGTCGCCCAGCGCGTCAACCAGAGGCGCCTCCCAATCGATTTCCATCCGCGAAATAATCTGCTGCAGGGCAATGAGGCTCGCACTGTTGCCCTCTAGCTCGATACCGCTGTTGATCAGCACTGCCGCCGGATCGTCGGAGGTGGCGAGGGACGCAAAGTCCTCGATCGAGCCACGCACAAAAGCGGCTGTGGGTGCCTCACAGTGGCTCATTAAGCGCACCTCGGGGCCATCGGTGATTTCGACATATAGCGTCAGCTCCACCGAGCTGATTTCTATTCCCAGTCTCGTTCCAGCGAGACTGTCAAGTTCGCGGTGTGATGTCGGCGCCAGCGCGACGGCCTGATTCAGCGCACGCTCCGCACCGGCAAGTGCCGCACCCAGTAGCGCGGGATCGTGTTGTGTCATGCCTTGAAGCCTTGGTGCACGGCAACGATACCGCCGGTCATATTGTGGTAACGGCTGTCGACAAATCCTGCTTCAGCCATCATCTCCAGCAGACTTTCTTGATCGGGGTGCTTACGGATGGATTCTGCGAGATACCGATAGCTATCGGCGTCTTGCGCGATTAAGCGACCCATCGCAGGGAGAATCTGAAAGGAGTACTGGTCATAGATTTTTTCAAGGAGGGGCGAAACCGGTTTGGAGAACTCCAATACCAATAGCCGACCACCTGGACGGAGCACGCGGAGCATCGATTTCAACGCCAATGCCTTATCCGTGACATTGCGCAACCCAAAAGCGATGGTGATGCAGTCGATACTGTTGTCTTCAAAGGGCAGGTGCTGCGCATCTGCCTGAACGACGTCGACGTTCCCTGTGGCGCCCTTGTCAATTAGCCGGTCGCGACCCACTTCGAGCATGGCAGCATTGATATCAGCCAAAATGACACGGCCCTCGGGGCCTACCAGGCGAGAAAATTTAGCTGCGAGATCGCCTGTGCCACCCGCGATATCGAGTACCGTTTGACCGGGACGCGCTCCACTGAGCTCGATAGTAAATCGCTTCCAGAAGCGGTGAATTCCTCCTGACATCAGGTCGTTCATCAGGTCGTAGCGGCTCGCCACCGAGTCGAAAACGCCACGCACCATGCCCGCCTTGGCATCGCGGTCTACGCGGGTAAATCCGAAGTCAGTCTTGCCGTCGGCGCTGTCCGCTACATCGTCTGTCATGTGCCCGTGCTCAATATTGCTCTGGTCTTTTGCCAGTGGGCCGGCAAGTGTACCTGAGCCTAGTGGTTGTGTTCAGGGGGTTGGAAATAAGGTAGAAGGGCGGCTTAACAGGCTGCCATTGAGCGCCACAGCCCGCCAAAGCGTCCGCTGCAAGTCGGTCATCTTCTAGGGAGTGAAGTGCAGGACCTGTATATCAGCTTCTCTGGTTTTTCCTGCCGCTTCCAGTTGCTGCAGGTAGCTCTGCCAGTAGCGATCCTGCTGCTCTGCCAAGTCACGCAGGTATGACCAGCTGTAAAGACCGGAGTCGTGGCCGTCATCGAAACTGATTTGAACGGCGTAGTGTCCCACTGGCTCGATACCAGCGATGCCAACAGAAGATTTGCCCGTTTGCAGCACTTCCTGTCCCGGGCCGTGGCCGCGCACCTCGGCCGAGGGTGAAAATACCCGAAGAAACTCTGCGCTCAGCTTGAACTCGACGTCATCGGAAAAGGTGAGGGTGAGGATGCGCTGACTGCGAGAGTAGTTCAGTGCTTTGATACGTTGCTGACCTGTGGCGCTCACGGCGTAGCCCCAGAGCCAGCGAGCTGGCGCTTCAGCAGTAGCGTGTCCATATCGGCCTGAGCGGTCAGCGTTCGTGCTCGAGCCATTTCCGATCGGTTGGTAAAGGGGCCCAGATACACTCTATACCAGCGGCCATTGTCACCGTCTCCCGCCTCGATACTGGCTTCCAGTCCCAGCAGTGCGAGTTCTCCTCTCCGGCGATCTGCATCCGATTCCTGCCGAAACGAACCCACCTGTAAAAGATATTCGGTATTGCTCTGCGAGGCCGCACGCAGATCGGCCGGTTCTATTTCGGGGCTAAGATCCAGCTCCTGATTGGGGAGCACTTGATAAAAATCGAAGCGGGGGCCGCTCTCGATTTGCACATTGAGGGCCGAAGGGACGGCCGCGGGAAGGGCCTCTTCGGCATCATTCCACCAATGCTCTGCCCCGAAAGTGGCGAGCAAAGCGCTAGCACACCCTGCGATAAAGCCCTGAACATGCGCTTTGGAGAGCGTAGCAGGAGAACCGGATTGAACCTGAGCCCGCTCACTTCGGGTTGCGGAGGGCTTGCGAACGGTTCGGGTCGACTTTGTGGGCACGCTTACATGCTCTCCGGGGCAGAGACACCCAGCAAATCAAGGCCGGTGGCAATCACCTGCTTGGCTGCAGCAACCAACGCCAGTCGAGCGCGCAGGGTATTGGGATCGGACTCCAAAATGTTGTGTGCGTTGTAGAAGCTGTGGAAGTCAGCTGCGGTGTGGCGGAGATAATTGGCGACATCGTGGGGTTCGAGTCGTTCAGCCGCGCCAACCACCACTTCGGGAAAGCGGCCAAGGCTGACGGCGAGCGCCAGCGCCTCTGGTTCCACCAGGGAGTCGAGGTGGTCAAGCCCTTCGTCGACCCCATTTGCGCCCACTACAGCCTCTGCCTTACGCATGACGCTGGCCGCACGCGCGTGAGCGTACTGGATGTAATAAACAGGGTTTTCGTTGCTGCGTGCCAGTGCCAAATCGACATCGAACGTGAGCTGAGAGGACGGCGCTCGGGCAACTAAAAAGTATCGTGTCGCATCGCGTCCCACCCAGTCGATAAGGTCGCGCAGGGTGACATAGCTGCCCGCGCGCTTCGACAGCTTGACCTCGGCGCCGTCTCTCATGACGGTCACCATTTGATGCAAAACATATTCGGGCCAGCCCTCGGGAATACCGGCGTTCAGCCCTTGGAGCCCCGCTCGGACACGGGTGATGGTGCTGTGATGATCTGCCCCCTGTTCGTTGATGACGCGCTCGAAACCGCGGTTCCATTTGTTGTGATGATAGGCAACGTCAGGCACGAAGTAGGTGTACCCTCCTTCGCGTTTGCGCATGACACGATCTTTATCGTCTCCAAAGGTGGTTGTTCTCAACCACAAGGCGCTTTCTTCCTCGTAGGTATGCCCAGCCTGCTCCAGCGCGGTCACCGTCTCGTCGACGGCACCGGATTCATAAAGCGAGGATTCCAGAAAATACTCATCGAACACCACGGCAAACGCCTTCAGGTCCTGATCTTGCTCGCGTCGGAGGCAGGCTACTGCGAATTCGCGTATCGCCTCGAGATCTGCCGGATCCCCTTTGGCGGTGATTTCGCGATCTGCCGCTTCGACGGTTTCTTTAGCGCTATACGCGGTGGCCACATCTTGGATATAGGTGCCTTGATATCCGTCCTCGGGCCAGTCTGGATGGGTGGGGTCTTTACCCTGAGCGCGAGCTTGCACTGACAACGCCAGATTCTGGATCTGCTGTCCGGCGTCGTTGTAATAAAACTCTCTGTGGACTGCCCAGCCCGTCGCTTCAAGCAGTCGTCCCAGCGAGTCACCGATAGCGGCGCCCCTGCCGTGACCGACATGAAGCGGCCCGGTGGGATTCGCCGAGACAAACTCCACCTGTATGTGTCGACCCCGCCCAGTATCAGAGCGGCCGAAGTTAGCGCGCTGTGTCAAAATCGTCCTGATCACTTCGGTATGGCAGAGGGGGTTGATAAAAAAATTGATAAAACCCGGTCCCGCAATTTCAACCCGGTCAATCAGCGTATTCTCGGGTAGCGCTCCAACCAGCTGCGCTGCGAGATCACGCGGCGACATACCAGCTCGCTTTGCTAGCACCATGGCCAGATTGCAGGAGAAATCCCCGTGCGTCGGGTCCTTCGGATAGTCTATCTGCGGCTGGGTAGCGGGAATTTCCGGCAGTGTTCCCTCTGAAAGCAGTTTTTCCAGCGCCGCAGTCATCAGCGCAGCCAGTTCGGGTTTCATGGTCGTCCTGTCAGGGTGGTCGCTACGGCCAGTGCGTAGCGAGATCTATGCATTATGGCTAACTGACTGCACAGGCTCCAGCCAAGGAAGTCACAAGCTTTCGTAGGGATCGATATCTACAGACCAATTCAGTTTGGAGGAATGTCGCGTAGATTCGGCACACTCCACAAGCGCCTTCATCGCTTTTGCAACTGTGCCGCGTTGCGGCGCGGCGACGATCAAATGACAGCGGTAGCGGTTTTTACGGCGCGCCATGGCGGCCATCACCGGGCCAATCATCCTGCAGCTCGCAGACGAAACGGCATGCGTTTTGACGTGATTCAGGAATTTCAGCCCTTCCAACTTGTTATGACTGTCGCACCGCATCACGCCCAAAGCCCCGTGTGGGGGGAGACCCGCCTGACGCCGCTGCGCCAGCAGGTCGGGGAGAAGCTGGTGATAAGGCGCGTCTAGCTGTGCGATAAGTCGGTGGCCTGGTTGCCGAGTCTGTATAAACACCTCACCCGATTTCGCCTCGCGACCGGCCCGACCGGCGACCTGAGTGACTAACTGAAGCAGGCGTTCTTCTCCGCGAAAATCCGGGCTGAACAATAATGCGTCTGCATCGACAATGGCGACCAGAGTAACGTCGGGAAAGTGATGTCCCTTGCTCAGCATCTGCGTACCAATCATCAACAAGGGTTCACCGCTACTGAGGCGTTTGATCAGGGCGGGCATCGCAGAGCGGTTGGCCATGGTGTCGCTGTCCACACGCAATACGGGGTAATCGCTAAAACGCGCCCTCAGGAATGCCTCGGTTTGCTGCGTGCCGATTCCCGTCCCCACGAGATGCTGGGAACCACAGTGGGCACATGTTGCCGGTAGCCGGCTGCGGCGGCCGCAGTGATGGCAGTGAAGCTCGGGTGGCGTTTTGTGCAGCGTCATGCGCGCGTCACACTCTGAACAGTCGGCACTCCATCCGCAGTCATGACACATCAGCGCATTGGCAAAGCCACGTCTGTTCAAAAAAATCAGGGCTTGCTGCCCGCTCGCCAACACGGTGTCGAGTTGGCTCACAAGCTCCTCGGACAGCCCGGCCGAGAGGCTAAGGCCGCTGATATCAATCAGGTGCTTTCTGGGAAGCGTGCCGGGCCCGGCTCGTTGCGACAGCGTATGCCGCTGATAGCGGCCCTGCTCAGCATTCTGCCAGCTCTCGAGGCTCGGGGTGGCGCTACCCAGTACCACCGTGCAGCGTTCTAGCTGTCCACGCTTGATGGCGACATCTCGAGCGGAGTAGCGAAATCCGTCTTGCTGCACAAAGGCGGGGTCGTGCTCCTCGTCAACAATAATCAGGCCAGGTTTCAAGAGCGGCGCAAAGACCGCCGACCGCGTACCCAGAATCACCGCAGCCTCGCCTTTGCGCGCCGCGGCCCATGTCTTGTCTCGCTCGACGTCACCCATCCCCGAGTGCAGGATCAATACGGGCGCACTAAAACGAGCCTCGAATCGAGCCAGCGTTTGGGGAGTGAGTGAAATTTCGGGTAACAGCAGTAGCGCTTGTTCACCGCGCGCAAGACAGGCAGCGATGCTTTGCAAATACACCTCGGTTTTACCGCTGCCGGTAACGCCATAGAGTAGATGCACGCAAAACTGGCCCAGCGAATCCTGAATCGATGAAATGGCACCCTTTTGCTCGTTATTCGCCGATACGGAGTGAGGCAGTGCTTGCCAGTCGCGCTGTGATTGAAGTGCACAGGTGGTCACCAACGCTTTATCGAGTAGCGCGCGCATGACCCCGGGTTTAAAACCCGCTTTCTTCAACAGATCCACACTGAGAGGGCCTGCTTGCAGCTGTTGGATTAATTCAGCTTGCTTGCGGGCGTTGTGGGGTGCGCCTTGAGGAAGGCCTCGCCCGCGCTCCGTAAGAGTAAGCCCGGTGTCGGCAACGGAGCGCTCGGGTTTGCCCTGACGCTCGCCGGGGGACAAACCCAGTGGCAGGACCTCACCAACAGGGTGCTGGTAATAGTCGGCTGCCCACTGAAGTAGCGCCAGTAGAGGGCGGGGGTAGAGAGGGTGCCTATCAAGCACAGACGATACCGAGCGCAATTGATCCGGGGGAATAGCGGAGTCGAGTGCTTCCCGGACAACAATTGCGGTGACCGATCGCCTGCCAAAGGGCACGATGACTCGCATGCCGGGGACCACTGTTCCCTGCCAGTCTTCAAGCGGGCGATAGTCAAACAGCCGCCTGAGCGGAGTCGGTACGGCGCATCTCCATACCTTGGTGTCAGTACTCGTATCCACGTGGCGGGGGATCCAACAGTTGTTCGGTGGGCCGATTTTCCAGATGGAGTGTACTAGAGGGTGGTAGTGGGTGTATTCAATGTTGCTATCGTTGCGGGCTCTGGTATGATCCGCGATCTTTTTCACACCCTATGTGCTGACGGAGGTTGGCATGAAAGCAGATATACATCCACAGTATGGCGAAATCACTGCCCGATGCAGCTGTGGCAACGAAATCAAGACGCGCTCTACGCTAGGCGAGGACATCTCTCTGGATGTATGTAGCCAGTGCCACCCTTTTTATACCGGCAAGCAGAAAATAGTCGATACCGGTGGCCGAGTTGATCGTTTCAACAAGCGCTTCGGCGGTCGAACGCTCAAAAAGTAAGGCCTAGATTCAGATAAAAAAGCCGGCGGACGCCGGCTTTTTTTTGCTAAAAAATTTGCTCCAGTCTGTCAGTGTCGATAGTTCCGCTCGCGTCACTGTCCCACCCGGGCAAGGATTCCTCCAGAAAATATTCCATGATGCTGCCCTCCGGTTGACCCCGCACCCGCAGTCCTGAGGATTTGTCCACTCTCAACCTGACAATACCGGGCGGCATAGGGGGATTCGGTTCTGCAGGTGGCAGAGCCTCTCTCATAAAATCGATCCAGATCGGCAAAGCGGCGGTGCCCCCAAATTCTCGTCTGCCCAGGGGGCTGTAATCATCAAATCCGACCCATGCCGTCGTAATCAGATCCCGGTTGAAGCCTGAAAACCAAGCGTCTCTGGGCCCGTTTGTGGTGCCCGTTTTGCCGCCAATGTCCTCCCGCTCCAGCACTTTGGCGCGCCGCCCCGTACCCCGCTGAATAGCGTCGCGCAAAAAAGTAGACACGATATACGCCACGCGTGGGTCCATCACCCGTTCGGCTGCTCGCACCTCGGGAACCGCTGTGCCGAGGATGTCTTCCATGCGCACCATCTCGGTGGATCCGGCTTGGGCATTCTCACAGGCCGGACACGCAACCAGTGGGTCAGCGGCGAAAACGATATTGCCTTTGGCATCCTCAATCCTTTCAATCAACCAAGGCTCCACTCTGAAGCCTTCGTTGGCGAGAACGGCGTAACCGGTAGCGATATCGAGTGGCGTATAGGTATGGGTTCCCAGCGCCAGGGTGAGGTTGGCCTGCATGTCTTGCGTATCGAACCCCAATTGCTCGATGTAGCTGATAAAGCGACTGACGCCCACTTGTTGCAGTACCCGGATCGAGACCAGATTACGAGAAAACGCCAGCGCCTCCCTGAGCCGGGTCGGGCCGTAAAATTTCCCGCTGTCATTCTCAGGTCGCCATATTTCGGCTGCGGCGAGGTTGTCCAGTACCACGGGGGCGTCGTTGATCACTGTAGAGGGCGTAATGCCGGATGACAGCGCGCTGGCGTATAGGAATGGTTTGAAGTTAGATCCGGGCTGGCGCCGGGCCTGGGTCGCACGGTTAAATTTCGAGAGCTCGAACCCCATGCCACCCACCAGCGCTCTGATTGCACCGTGCTTCGGATCGAGCGATACCAACGCGGACTGAGCCTGAGGGACCTGACTGATTCGCCAGCCATCAGCCTCTTCTCGAATTCTGATCAAGTCACCAACAGACAGGAGTCCAGCGGGTGACGCCTCCGGAGCAGCGGTCAGGTTAACGGAGCGATAACGGCGCACCTTCTCCAGATCTCCCTGCCAAAAGAGCGGTATGGTCTCCCCGGTTTTGGCAAGCACTGTGACCTGGGATTCACCCACTTCGGTGACGATTCCCGGGGTCAGCTCGGCAATCGTGGGCATTTCTTGTAGCGCTTCTTGCCACCTCAGAAGCGTTTGCTCGGGAGTTTCATCTGCTCTGGGGGCCAAACGGCGTTCTGGTCCTCGCCATCCGTGACGCCAGTCATAGGTGCGCAAGCCTTTAAGCAGCGCATCCCGTGCTGCCTGCTGTAACTTGGCGTCCACGGTGGTGTAAACCACGTAGCCGTCGTTGTAGGCCGCATTGCCAAAGCGTTCCACCATTTCACGCCGCACCATTTCAGCTACGTAATCTGCGTCGACTTCAACGACTTGCCCGTGAAATGAAGCGGTGACGGCGCTGCTCTGGGCGAGCAGGCTCTCCGACTCTGTAATCATGTCCAGACTGGCCATACGCCGCAGAATCCAATCCCGGCGGACTTTCCCTTTTTCAGGGTTGCTCAGCGGGTTATTTCTGGAGGGCGCTTTGGGCACGCCCGCTAACATCGCGTGTTGGGCGAGTGTGAGCTCGGCGAGTGGCTTTCCGTAGTAGGTCTCTGCTGCCGCCTCAAACCCGTAGGCGCGGTGCCCAAGAAACACGCGGTTAACATACAGCTCAAATATTTCTTCCTTGCTCAGTCTCGCCTCGATCTTTAGGGCCAGCAGTATCTCGGTGAATTTCCGGATGAAGGTTTGATCAAGCGTCAAAAAGTAATTGCGCGCCACCTGCATGGTGAGCGTCGAACCACCACTGCCCTTTTTTCCCGTTAGCAGCAACTCCGAGACAGCTCTGGCGAGGCTCAGCACCTCGATGCCGCCATGCTCAAAGAAGCCGTCGTCCTCTGCTGCCAGCAACGCGTTGACGAAACTCTGTGGAATCTGCTCAAAGCGTAAGGGCTTTCTTTTCTGCTCGCCGAATTGTCCGATCAGCGCGCCATCCTGACTCAGCACCCGCATGGGTGTTTGTAAGGTGATATTTCTGAGCGCGCTTTCCTCGGGCAATCGCGGGCTGAGGTAAAGGTAAAGTCCCGCAAGCCACCACAGCCCCGCGCATGCGAGCAGAACAGCGTATCGTGTCAGTTTCAGGTTCATTGCTAATCAAACTCTCCGCGTGGCCCTCTCGCGCAGGGCCCTGCTGCCGGTTCGAAAGAGACCGCGTGGTGGCAATCCGTATGGAACGGAAACATATCAGGGCTGAAGCGTTGTTTTCACACCATTACTAAAATTAAGTGACCTTTTACCGACTTTGTTCTGTCAATCGCCGGCCCACTCGTCGTACAATTAGCAACAGGAATATGTGAATCCCGCTTACCGGGACATCGACACACGCAAAGGACTGACACGTGTTGAGGGTATTTGGCGCTGCCAAATCATCACAGATCCTCGGGGTCGATATCAGCTCCACAACAGTGAAGTTACTCGAGCTGAGTCGGCATGGAGAGGCATACCGCGTAGAGAGTTTCGCGGTAGCGCCGTTGCCTCCCGAGGCTGTGGTTGAAAAAAACATTAATGAGATCGAGACCGTCGGCGCAATAGTCGAGGGCGTAATTGTGCGCTCGGGCACAACGGCCCGTCGCGTTGCTGCAGCCGTTTCAGGCTCATCTGTCATCATCAAAACCATCACGGCGCCAGAGGGTCTCTCCGAGGAAGATCTCGAGGCGCAGCTGACACTCGAGATCGATCAATACATTCCCTATTCCCTCGATGAGGTGGCGATTGACTTTGAGGTGTTGGGCCCGGCCCCAGGCCGCCCAGAGGAAATCGAGGTTCGGCTTGTCGCGTGCCGCCAGGAAACTATCGATTCGCGAGTGGAAACGTTGGAGGTGGCGGGGTTAAAGCCCACGGTGATGGACGTTGAGGTGTTCGCCTTGGGGCGCTCCCTCAAGTTGCTCAGCTCACAAATGCCAAGCCTCGAG
>VMBT01001192.1_pt1 | contig 14060 bp, 16 predicted proteins | sample 4404301 | NCBI WGS metagenome assembly VMBT01 (sample SAMN12238535, study PRJNA552566) | marine metagenome | isolation source: Coastal seawater | place: USA: coastal Georgia, Sapelo Island | collected 2008-08/2009-08
TGGAAATAATTTTGGACAATTTACATCTGATTGGATCTGGTAAGTTTGACCTTCTTAAACGCAGAAGTGGTTGTTCAGATCTGGAAGTAAGCGATATCTTTAAGAAAATAAAATCCTTTAACCCTAAACCTGGACTAATTTTTGAATACTCTGACGCACCCATTCGTGAGCCAGATCTACAGGTAAGAGAGGATAATGGAAATTGGATCGTTGAGCTGAATAACTCAACTTTACCTGAAGTAAAAATCAGCAAAGATTTTGCAAAAGAGCTAAATCGTAAAACGACTGACAAAACCGAACGCGAGTTCATTCGCGAAAAAATTACTGAAGCCAAATGGCTTGCAAATGCGATCAGCAAGCGAAACGAAACAATGCTGAAAGTAGGCTCTGAAATTATCAAACGCCAGACAGAGTTTCTCGAAAAAGGAAGTCAATACATTCAGCCAATGATCTTAAATGATATCGCTGAAGCTGTTGGGATGCACGAAAGCACCATCAGCAGAGTGACAACCGGATCACTGATACAAACACCACGCGGAACACTCGAACTAAAAGCATTCTTTAGCGTCGGGGTAAAACAGGGCAACGACTCAGAAACAAAATCTGCAGCCTCAATTAAGTTTCGTATCAAAAAACTCATAGAGCAAGAGGATCCGTCTTCGCCTATTAGTGATGATGCTATTGTAGAAACCCTACAGGAAGACGGCGTCTCTGTCGCCCGTCGCACTGTCGCTAAATATAGAAAAATGGAAAATATTCCGTCATCATTCGCGCGAAAAAGACGTAATATTATTTCTGGTGCAACACTTTAGTGCACCCACATTTCAGCTGTTAAACTAAAGACTAAACGAGGGTATGGGTTCATCCATCTTTTATAATAACTTTATGGATAACTTCTCTCTTTTTAATCGCATTCCGCTCAAAACGGATTTTGTTTTTAGGGTCTATATTCTTAACAATAACACTGACATCTCTTTCATTCGTTCCAGCGATCGTCATATAATGCTTTTTACCAGCAAATAATGTGAACGAGCGCATCAAATTATCTTGTGACAAATGAATGAAGCGAGAGAGAACTACATATGTAATCATAAACAAGTAAATGTTTATGAAGAAGGTCAAAGCATAACTTACCAACACCACACCTAGGGGTGGATATAAGCGATATTTCAACAGCCAAATTACTGGGAAAAGTCCAGCCATTGGATCTTTTTCCATGCTCAAGATGTCACAGACATTTCTACCGTCTCTGTAGATTTCATAGTTTTGGTACGATTTAAAATCACCATAGGCATGCTTTTGAAATTCTTCCATTGCCCACTCGGTCTCTTGTTCAGTCGCCAAACCGAACTTACTTTCAATGGGCATGGTGATAATAATGTCAAAGACTTGGCCATCGCGCCAAAGAGTGAGCAACCACTTTGCTTCCTCACCCTGCTTGCTCAGAAACATATCCCTGAGCTTAGCGGGCCCATCTCGATATATTTGCCCATCAATAGCGACCAAGATATCAGCTTCTTGCAGCTTTTTCACATAATCTGGGATCGATAAACCGTTCGTCGCTATCTTAAGGAGGAGACCATTTTGATCAAAATCTTCTACCGCTGGAAGAGCACTTTCCAATTCGTCAGCATCAACTTCCGTGGCGGGGTCATTTATTTCGATATCTGTTTCTTCACTCATGGGAATTTCAATGGATTTGCTGGGGCCCGTGGTGCTTGTTTAGGCGCTGCTTTTTTTGCCTTCGCTTGAACTTCAGCCTTTCGCTTTTCCTCTAACAACTTTGCTGCAATGTCTTTTTGCAAAAGCATAAGCTCATCAATCTTAGCTTCTAATGCAACAATTTGCGAGGTTTTTACGAGATTATCTGTTTCGGCCTGTGCATTTTCATCTTCTCCCTCTGCTTCAGCAGGCTCAAAGATGCTTTGTATCTGTGCGATTTGCTCGGACAATTGAGTCTGGGTTTCAAACGATTGATCCTTTAGTTCTGCAAGCGTTGTCTCTGCAAAGTCTTTGATCACACGTTCTGTCTCAGTTATGCCCATCTTTATTGCACTATTATACCGTACATCAGCACCAGAAACATCTTCACTTGCTTTGAGCGCAGCAGTTTCAAGAGCTCCCAACGTCGTTTTGATGGTCTCCTGGTTTTCTGTATTGCTTTCTACAGTCTTAACCGCTTTTGCCAGCTCACCAACATTCTCAGAAAAGATTGCGATGGATTCTATCGCCATATTAGAATTCGTTTGTAATGTACTCAGGGCTTTATAATACATAAAAAAGCCCACAGTGAGAGAGATCAATGCCGCTGCTATTGAGCTTGCAAAAATAATTGTGATCGACTGATAAATTCTTTTCGCTTGGATATTTTGGACTTCAAATTGTTCTCTTATATTATTGAATTCCTCAGTAACTCCAGTTGCGGTATCCGCCGCGTCAAGCGCCACTTGAATACTGTCTTCCACAGATATTTTTGTTGAGCTGGTAGCCATTACGATCTCTTTTCAGAAGTACTGTTAACAATTTTCTGGGTATAATAAGCACAATCCATGCCAGTTGAATGCTTCACCTCTTGCGACGGTAGCCTCGTAGATTTGAAATTGAATTTCTTACAGCCCCAGGGTCGTGTCTTGTCATGAGTCACGTAGTAAAATTCACATTTTCCACAAGCAATTTGCATACTACTTCCACCATTTTTCATAGGCACTCTGTACTCTGAACCGGAAAGCAGCCAGAAGAGAGAGAAGACCGCCCAAAATACCAGCTGCTCCAGATAAATGATTATCACTATTCAAACGAGACAAACCTTCTGTGAACAACAAAATACCGACGACGAAAAACACGACTGATGAAATCATCTCACCTGTTGACTGCTTTTTAGAGGCCATCTGCTATTCCTTTACACTCCGACCAGTTTCATCAAATACCATATCATCTGGTACGTCGACATCTTGTAAAGTTGCCTCAACACCTCTCTCCAACTGATAGACATAAGCCAAGATAGAAGCGACGGCGGCATAAAGCTTTTCTGATATCGCCCCACCAATCTCACCGGTAAAATAAAGCGCGCGCGCTAGAATTGGAGCTCGCACAATTGTTTTTGAATGTAGCTCTGCTTGTTCAATTACACGTTTTGCAACGGTGTCTTTACCCATCGCCAAAATGAGGGGTACGCTATCTTCGTCAGGATTATATTTGATCGCAACCGCAAAATGCGTCGGGTTGGTGATAACAACGGTTGCATCTTTTACATCCTCTATTGCCTGTGCTTGCTGCATAGCGCGTTGGCTTGCCTCCATTTGCAGACGTCTAATACGGGATTTAACCTCAGGCGACCCCTCTGTCTCTTTGTATTCCTCTTTAAGATCTTGCCGCGACATACGTAATTTTTTTAACCACGAATGGCGGCTCCACATGTAGTCTCCAATCGCAATGACACAGAGTACAATCAAAATGGAGAGTATGAATAAAATCAAAATGCGATAGAGCACTTGCACACCATCGTCTAGGCTGCCCACATTTAAGTAAATGATGCGCGAAAGAGAGTACCAAAGGAAAGAAACAACAACACCAGTTAAGAACACAACTTTTGCAATTGCTTTGATAAGTTCTGCTAGCCCTTTAACTGAAAAAATCCGACCCAATCCTTTAATTAAGTTTAACTTTTCAGGTTTGAAGCTGAAACTCTTAGCGTTGAAGGTTAAGCCACTTCCGACAATAGACTGTGTCAACAAAATAAAAATGATTGTTGGTATCCCAAAAATTGCAGCGCCAGACAAAATAATAGAAAATGCGCGCCACGAATTATGTGTTTTTGCAGAAAATAATTCATCGGGATGCCCAAACGAAAACAATGATCCCCAGACATCAAGAATACCCTTAGAAAAAAAACCTAAAGAGCCGAGTATAAGAAGTGCTGAAGCTCCCGAAGCAAAGACAAGCATTTCCTTGGAGGAGAGTACCTCACCATCTTCTCGCGCTTTTTCGAGCCGCCGCTGGGTAGGCTCCTCTGTTCTTTCTTGTGCCTGTTCGTTCTCAGCCATCATTACCTCCAGCCAAAACTAACCTTACAAAGTTTAACGATCTGTCGATCAAGTCGCTGAATACGAATTGCAACGCATCCACAGAAAAATACAAAGCGAAAAATGTGCCCAAAATCGTAAGCGGGAAACCGAATGAAAATAAGTTCAATTGCGGTGCAGATTTTGTGATGAAACCAATACCTAAGTTCATTAAAAACAGAAGGCTTACGATTGGTAGAACTATGATCACTGCTTGTTCATAAATCGTACTTGAAGCTTCGATACCCAATGTAAATATAGAATTAAGATCATTTAAACTCCCCAAAGGAAGGGTTTCATAGCTTTTGTATAATAGTTCAAAAATCACTAAATGGCCGTTCAAGGAAAAAAAGAGAACCAGCAGAAATAAAGAGAAAATTTGGCTAATGACAGGCGATTGAGCACCATTTGCTGGATCTACTTGTGATGCGAAAGCCAATCCTGACGTAGCAGCTATTTTTTCACCGGCCAAAATCACTGTCGAAAAGCACATGTTAAGTATCATGCCACATGTTAAGCCTAGGGCAATTTCTTGAAATATAATTGGGACAATCGCGACCGATGTAAGCACTTCTAAACTTGGAAAGCTTACATAATTCATCGCCCCCAGTCCTAACGCAATTGAAAATACAATGCGTACAGGTAATGGGACCATTCTAGAGCCAAAAAAAGGTGATGCCACGAGGAACGCCCCCATGCGCAGGGATGCGAGAAATAAGCTCAAGAGGTATACTAGGATACTCTGTAGCTCCAAAGCGGGAAAAGAGACGGCTTGTGACATCTACAGCCCCTTCATTGCTATTTCCTCAAATATAAATCGGAAATATTCAGTTAGGGTATTCAGTGTATAAGGCGCCAGTAGGGCCATAGCGCCCAATACGATGAAAAGCTTTGGCACAAAACTCAGTGTCATTTCTTGAATAGATGTCGCCGCTTGAATGAGACCGATCAGCAAACCAATGCCAAGCGCAATCGCCAAAATTGGGCCGGCCGTCATGACGATTTGCCAAAACGCATAACTTAAATATTGTACATTTTGATCATATGCCATGTCACACCATGAATGTCGCCGATAAAGATCCGATTGTCATGGCCCAACCATCCACGAGCACGAATAACAAAAGTTTGAAGGGAAGAGAGATCAACATTGGGGAAAGCATCATCATCCCCAATGACATCAAAATCGAGGCTATCACCATATCAATCACCAAAAATGGTAAAAAGATCAGAAAGCCAATTTCAAATGCGGTTTTTAATTCAGAAGTTATGAAAGCAGGTAGCACAATATTTAACGGCACCGCGGCTTCAGTCGCAAATGGACCAGACTTTGATAAGTCAACGAACAAATTTAAGGTATCAGAGCGCGTATTCACCACCATGAATTCTTTAAGAAGTGCAATCCCGTCTGTGAGAGCGCGTTCAATACCAATATTACCGTCTAGGAAGGGAGAAATTGCATCTCGATACAAAACCTCAAAGACAGGTCCCATAATGAAAAAACTCAAGAAAAGAGCGACAGCGATCAAAACTTGGTTTGGAGGTGTTTGCTGGGTTCCTAAGGCCTGTCTCAGAATCGATAAAACGATAATAATCCTGGTAAACGCAGTCATTCCCAGAACAAGAGACGGCAGCACTGTCAGCGCTGTCATCAACAAAAGAATTTGAAGAGAAAGCGAATACGTTGTGCTTCCCTCAGCCCCATCTGAAGCTGTTATCGCAGGCATGCCCAAAGCACTAAAATCTTGCCCCATCACCAAATTTGAGTTGAGGGTCCCAAACATCAAAAATAAGCTGAAAATAATCGTTTGCTTCATTTGACAAGCCCATTCTCTGGGTTTTCAAATGGGGGCGTAATATCGATTATATTAGGCTGAGCACCCTTCGAAAAAATTATCAGAAGAGACTTTCCATCCACGTTTAGTAAATCAGCACGCTCATTATTCGATAAATTTAAGCGCGAACGAAGCTTGATCTTGGACGTATGGTTATCAAGAGTAGTGCGATTGCGAGTCCTAAGCTTCACGATGAATTGTATCGCAACGAGTACAGCAAGGAACCCGAGCACCACAATTATTTTATCAATCGAAATATTCATACATCACTCCTGCGAGAGTATTGCAGAAGTTATGCCAATGTAATATTAGTGTTTATTATCAGTAATTTAAAAGTTAAAGCGATGATCAGTCAATTTTTTGAAAATAAAGTCTTAGCCACTTTAAATACTTTCGACACGCTTTTCTGGATCTACAATCTCACCAAATCTGACACCAAAACGTTCGCCAACCATAACGACTTCGCCTTTGGCAATTTTTGTATTATTAACGAGGATATCCAGAGGATCTCCGGCTAATCTATCTAGTTCGACGACTGAACCTTCGTTCAATCTCAATAGATCGCGAATGGTAATTTCTGTCCTACCAACTTCAACTGTCAAAACAACATCTATGTTTTCAAGGACTTTGAGATTTTCTGCGACTTCCTCAACAGATTCTACATTATTTTCTTCTTCAGCCATCTTTTTTCCTATTATCTCTAACTCGGTTTTTCATTGATACTGCCGCGTTGGGACCGACTTTACCCACATCGGCTCTGAAGACACTCTGACCCGCAATTTTGATCAATACGTTTTCCGGGATCGGCATAGTAAATGTGTCCCCCACTTTTGACTTCCACAACTTACCGAGTGTCGTTTTAGGACGACCCAACTCCGCTGATAATGTGAGGGGGATAGACAGTACGGCATTCTGCAAGCGCTCTTTCCAAGTGCGATCGTCCACGGCATATTCATTCTGCACGCGCGAACGTAATTGTGACGAAATTGGCTTCAATGTTTGCAAAGGGTAAACGATGTCAAAACTGACTGGATCATGTTGTGGCATCTGAACCATAAATGAACAAACGATCACAGTATCATCGCCATCCACAAAAGATATGAGTTGAATATTCTCTTCACGAGTTACAACGTCGAACTTTGTTTCAACTAAGTCTTTCCAGGCTAGAGCCATCGAGGACAGCATGCCCTCTGAAATAATTTCGATAATACGATTTTCAGTCGCAGTGAACTCACCTTGGTTTTCAAACAGAGACTGAACTTTAGAACCGCCATAATAGGAATTTGTGAGATGTGAAATGAAAGGGGCTTGTACCACTACCAAACAGTTTCCCCGTAGTTCTTCAATACGGCTATTTGTAATACTCGCAAACGTGTCGCTGCTCTCAGTATATTCATCAAACGATTTCACTTCAGGCGGAAATGAAGAAATTCTTGGAAGCACGCGAAGCATAGGCAAAAATACCGAGCGCACGGATCTTGCAATTTTCTCATTGATTAACCGTAACGCATAATAATCACCGAGAAGTGAAAGATCCTCAGAGCCAAACTTAAACTCTCTTACTTCGTTTGGGTCAAATGTGGCTGCGCTTGGCTTCTTCTTATCCGCCTCCAAGCCGCCAAGAAGTGCTTCAACTTCTTCATTTGACAATTTTCTCGAGCCAACCATGGTTCAACCTTATTACTGAAGAACAAACGAAGTAAAGAATACGCCTTCAACGCCGCCAAAGCCCTCAAGATCTTCTAACTTTTTATTTATTGCTAACCGAATATTTTCTGCAAGCTTATCGCGGCCCTCTTTTCCATCAACATCTTCGACAGTATGCTCGCTTACAACGCCCAGAACCTCAGATCTTAACGCCAATTGATGCATCTCAACATTTTCCACAACTGTAGCGTCATATTGTGTTGATACGCCTACACTGATTTTTAAGAAGGCCTTTGACCCTTTTAAGTTTGTCGTGAAATCATCTGGAAAAGTATAATAACTCGTCACAAAAGTTTGTGTTGCGGGAGTTTCTTTCGCGACTTTTTGTGGTTCAGCGTCGAGTTCCCCTTCACCTTCCGTGCTAGGTAATTGCCCTGCTTGCTCCAGTTTTTTGGTAATTAACTCTTCTACCTGTTCAACTGGTGTTTGGGTTGGCATAAATAAAAATGCACCAACACCTACGCCAATTCCGACAAGGACTATTGGTCCAAGGCCAAACAGAGCAATTTTCTTAAAATTAAACTTGCGTTTTTGTTCTTCTTCTTCAGCCATAGTTCACCCTATGCAATCAAGTTCAGTAAGTTATTGTCAGTATCTGTCGATTTTTCAATCATGTTAGATGAGTCATCGCCATTGTTCCTGTTGATATGATCATTGGCTTCGTGATTTTTTTGACCTTGCTCATTACCGTTACCGTGGTTTTGACCATTCGACATATCAACGCTGTAATTTGAAAGTTTAAGGCCATGCTGTTCAGTGATATTGCCAAGGAGTGCTTCTGATCCCCGCAGTATCGCAAGCGTTGCAGAGTTTTCCGCAACCAGCTTTACATCTAATCCATTCGTTTCTAACGATGCATTTACCTGCAATTTACCAAATGATTTCGGCTCTAAGAACAACTCGAGCGATTCACCATTATTAACAGCTTGCTCAACGGCAATTGCCGCCAACCTTGAGGTAAATTGAGCATCTAACAGAGAGAGCTGATTAGCAAAGCCTGGAGTGCTTTGCATTGGGACCAAAACTGGATTTTTCATTCCATTTGAATTCAGATTAGCACTAAAAGTTTCCGCCCCAAGCATATCACGACTAACTGATGAGTTGAGAGTTGATTGAGCACGCGATGGGTCTTGTGTATTTTTCAAAGCTTGTTCAGCACCAAATTCAATGCCGCGCTCTCCCAAACCCTGAAGTTGGCTGTTTATTGCAATGGGTAGATTGATTTTTGATGGAAGCGCCCGCAGCGAGAGAATATCTGCCGTTGAGATAAACATCGATGCTTTCGTAGATTTCGAGGTTGATGCTGCAACACCTTTCTTTTTCAGTGCATTAATTGCGTTATCTAGCTTACTCCCAAATTCAATACTGGGCATTTTATTCGATATTTGTGCCTTTAATTTGCTCAGTCCATTAATCACATTTTGTATAGACGTGCGGTATTCGATGATATTTTTGAATTTTTGAACTATGGGTTGTGAAAGTTCCTTGAATTCACCTATCTCTTCGGAGTGATCAAGAAGAGTACTTTTATCAACCAACTCCCCCGTGTGCCGCGTTATCTTAACTGTCTCATCAGCTTTGAATGTGACTATTACATTAGCGTCGTCTTCAATAGGTGGTGATGAAGAGTTGGTTGCACTTGTCGTTTCATTATTATTGGTTTGAAATTTTAAAGTTATAGCCTCAGGCACAGCAGAGTTGTCGGGGCTTTTGCCGATAGAAACAATGATTGTGGACTGAGAATGACTTGGCAAATTGATAGGTTCAGATGTATCAATAATTGTTTCTGATACATTGTGATCTGCTACAAAATTCAAATTAAGATCTTCGATGCCAGAAAACTTAGTCAGAGAGACTTTCACAGTGTTCTCATCAATGATTTCGACATTCAATGACTCTACTACTTCGCTATTTTCACCGCCTGAATAAATTTTGAAAAGCTTAGATGGGTCGCTGTCTTGATTGTTAACATCAGCGAACAAAGCTAAATCAATCTTAATCTCTTCACTAACTTTACCCCCAACGAAGTCAGGTTTTTGTCGCATGAACGCCGTTAAATCAGAGAGTCCTAGCTCATTTGATAATCCATCAAAATAGGGGATCTTCGAATTCTCACCAATCGCGTTTTCCGCAGCTGTACGCACTTTGTCTGAGAAATTTAGGGACCCAATAAGTGCTAATACTTGAGACACAGCATCCTTAATGGCCGAAATCTCGTTTTGAGTAGCTATATCCTCCGAAACTTCATGAGTAAGATTGAGCTTTGCATCATCGTGCAATAGTTTTCCTGCAATAAGTTCAAAAGACGAAAATTCGCCATTAAATGCAGGTTTGTCTGGATCAGATGTCGTCAATCGACCATCGGTAAAGTTAGCGGTCAAAACCGTGAGCATGCTCTCGACTTCGGATATATTTCCGGCGTTTAAACTAGATGCTAGTTGAATTTTTGCTTTATCTAACTCGGCCCCATCCATCAAACCATTAAGGTCGCCTTGTTCACCATCTAACGAACTCATGATATTGAATAGCTCACCAAAAACATCTACTCCATTAGCGACAGACGCGCTTTGTTCAGCACCGAGCAGATTTGTCGTTTTAAGTCCTGTTGGATTAGTGATAGCGCTACACATAAGAGTATCCTGACATCATGATTCAGCATCATGCAGCAATTAATATGCCAACTAAGGTATCTTTTTATTCTGTTGGCTATCTTCCCAATCTGCTAATCTTTTAGAGCGGGCCTCAGCCTCTGCCTGGACCCTTTTGCTCTCTAAATATTCAATTTTTTTCTGAATTTTTGATAGATGGCCGCTTGCTGATTGCTTTTCATCAGACAAAAATTCCTGCCGATTGAGCAGAATTTCTTTTTGTTCCATGAGTTTAAGCAATAACTGACGATCACTCTGAAAGGAGTAACAATCAGATTTTTTCGAAAATGATGACTTTTGACGCGCAATTTCATCAATATCATTTGTAACGCGCCTGCACTTTTCTAATTCAGCATTCAATTTACCGACAACATCAGAAGCTGATTGTCGGGATACGAGTTCCTTTTTCTTCATCAAATCCAGAATTTTAATTTTACTCATGTCAAATGACCAACCAGTTGCGCTAATGAGTTACAGGCGTCCTCATAGCTGTTCTCTTCTGCCTGATCTTGCTGCAAAAAAGACAGAATGTCTGGCCAAAGACTAAGTGCGATATCTAAATCCTGATCTTGCCCCTGAACATAACCACCCATCAAGACTAGGTCTCGGTTTTCTTGATATTTTGAAATCAAACGTCGCAGTTTATTCGCGTTTTTGATTTGCACATCGTCTACAATATCGTTCATCAAACGGCTGATAGATTGACCTACATCGATGGCCGGGTAGACACCTTGTTGTGCCAATTCCCTGCTTAAAACAATATGACCATCCAGTATGGCGCGCGCCGTATCTACAACTGGATCAGAAACAATATCATCGCCATCAGCCAAGACAGTATAAATGGCGGTAATTGCACCTTCTGTTGCTGTGCTGGTACCAGTCCTCTCTATAAGGTTTGGAAGTAGAGAAATTACTGATGGAGGATATCCTCTTGAGGTTGGTTGTTCGCCTAAAGAAAGGCCAACCTCGCGTTGCGCATGTGCGACACGCGTCAAAGAATCCATTATAAGAAGGACATTTTTCCCCTGATCCCGAAAATATTCGCATATTGCTGTTGCTCTTTTTGCGCCTTGTATTCTGAGCAATGGCGATCTGTCAGCCGGTACTGCAACGATCACCACTTTCTGCTGAGAATGTGAGCTCAAAATTTCGTGTGTAAAAGACGCAACTTCTCTTCCGCGTTCCCCAATTAATGCAATCACGATAACATCTGCTGATGTGTTTTTCGTTATCATCGACAATAAGACCGACTTACCAACACCAGATCCAGCCATGATACCTAATCTTTGGCCAGACCCAACCGTCAATAAGGCATTCATATTGCGAATACCGACGTCTAGGATCTGATCAATTTGTCGGCGTTGGAACGGATTAACAGAAATACCATTCAACAAATATTTTTCACTACAGATTGGATTTGGCAACTGATCAAGAGGGTTGCCCAATCCATCAATCACGCGACCAAGCAACGCCTCACCCACCTCCACTTCTTGTCGGGACTGCAACAAGGTGACTTGGTCGCCAATTTGTATCGGACACTTCGTATCGTGAGGTATAATTTCCAATGAATCTCGATGGATGCGCACAACTTCACCAGTTGTTTCACGACCATATGAGTTCTCGATCAAACACAGGGCACCAACTACACAAGGCAACGCACTTGTTGAAATAATGGAGCCATCAAAACTTATAACCGACGCTTGATAAGCGTTTCTCGAAACTGGCAAATGTTCACAAGATCTAAGTGCTAGATTTAAAAAATTCTCGTGTCCGTTCGTGTCTTTTTGAATGGTTTGCATATCACTCTAATCATTCTGAAGAATAAGTTCTGGAATAAGTCGTAAATCCATCTGATAACTTGAACTCTCCACGTGCTAAATTTGTATTGGACACAAATTTAACTTGCCCATCAGATATCGTGGCACCATTTGCATTTATTGCCAATGCATCGAGTTCATTTAACTCTACCGTCAAGTCTTTGATGTACTTGGAAAGGTTTGCCACTTCTTGATCTATTTTCACCGCAAGCTTTTCAGGATTATCATCTATTGCATCTCCGATGAATTCGAGAGCTAAACATTTTATTTTTTCTTGAAATAAGGCTTTTATTTGTTGTTCGAATTCACCATGGATTTCGAAAAGAACAGAATTTAAGTTCTGGATCTGGGTTCTCTCATCAGTGATAGATTTTTCTAATTCATTCACCGCATCAGCATATCCACGTTCATATTCTTCCTGCAGCTGTCCCTGAAAAACATCATCCGTATTTGGCTGCTGATGGGTATCATGAGTTTCAGTATTATGCGGCTTTACGAGTGGATCAGCTATAAAAGGCTCATCAGAAATACCACTTCCAGAAGAGCTTAATTGCTCATCTGGTAAATCATGTTCATCACTATTTTCTGTATTAACTAAATCATCTTCGTAGAGATTTACCTGTGAATTATCTGCCGATTCAACGTCGGAATCGCTCATCTCTGAACCACTGATCTCTTGCAGTGAAGCACTTTCTAGATCCTCAGAATTATCCTCCAGAGACTCAACGGTAACTGCTTCGGGAGGCTCATCATGAGTTTCATTTACTTCTTTTGGAGTTGAAAGATTGTCCTTTTGTACAAGCTCAAAGAAGCTATCAAGTTTTTCGAAATCCTCTTTTTCACGAACGACTTCTGCGTCATCGTCAAAAAATTGATTTTGAGCGACCAATAGTAAATCTTTAATTTCACCGGAGTATCGCTCTGCGTTCTCTGGCTTTACATTCTCTTCGGTAATCGAGGTCATACCATTTCCTCACCACCACGTCCGGCAAGTACAATCGTACCGTCATCCGAAAGTTTACGAGCAACATTAATGATTTGCTTTTGCGCTTCTTGAACCTCAGTCAGCCTAACAGGACCAAGGGCTTCCATTTCATCTCGAATATTTGCCGCTGCACGCGTTGACATACACCCAAGCAGCTTATCTTGCAGACTTTGATCCGCACCTTTCATGGCGATAACCAATACATCTTGATCCACAGATCGTAGCAAGGTCTGTAGTGAGCGATCATCAGATCCGCCTAAGTTTTCAAACACGAACATATTGTCTTGTATCTCAACCATGAGGTCGCGATCTTCTTTCTTAATCGCATTAAGAATGCGCTGTTCCATGTCCGTTTTGGTGAAGTTCATGATTTTGGCTGCTGCTTTCACACCACCAATCTGTGACGCCCTCAAAGATGTATTAGCAGCGAACTTGGCTTTCATAACACGTTCAAGTTCTTTAATCGCGCCTGGCTCAACAGTTTCTAGCGTAGCGATCCTGCGAACAATATCTGCTTGTATATCATCTGGCAGTAGCGTCAGCACATCTGCACCAAGACCAAAATCAAGATATGAAATAATCAAAGCTTTAATTTGTGGATGTTCATCAATAATCAATTCTGAAATCGAACGCGCATCCATCCAGTCAAGAATATCAATTTGTGACTCGGAGCTTGCAGGGGTAATGCGGCCCAAAACTGACTGCGCTTTGTCATCCCCAAGCGCCTTGGTGAGTACATTTTCAATATATTTACCTGCACCAAGACCAAGTCCTGTTTGCTTCTTAATTGTTTCCAAAAATTCATCTAGCACTGCGTTCACCGTGGTTTGATCCACTCCAGTCACAGAGTACATTGCGGTACCCAAGTGCTGCACTTCACGCGGAGTTAAGTTTTGCAGTACTGCAGCTGCCTCGTCTTCACCGAGCAACATCATCAAAATTGCTGCACGCTCTGTGCCTGTCAAATTTTCAGTTAATTCTGCATCTTCAGCCATGACTAAATCCTTAAC
>VMBT01001198.1_pt1 | contig 14034 bp, 9 predicted proteins | sample 4404301 | NCBI WGS metagenome assembly VMBT01 (sample SAMN12238535, study PRJNA552566) | marine metagenome | isolation source: Coastal seawater | place: USA: coastal Georgia, Sapelo Island | collected 2008-08/2009-08
TAAAGATTTTGCAAACTCGCTATCAATAGTTGGGAGTTTTCCCTCTAAGACATCTAAAACTTTGACAACATATTTAACAGTCTTATCTGCAAGCTGCTCAGTTTCATAATCTTTTGGATATTTGAGTTCAAATTCTTTTCCGTCTTCTTTTTTTAAGCCAACAATTTGTTCGTCAAAGGTTTTAATGCGTGTAGCGTCGCCCAAAACGATTTCAAATGGCTCTTGACCAGTAGACTCGGCAATTTTACCGTCAATGAATGAATTTAATTGTACTTTGACCTTATCATCTAACTTGCAAGCTCTATCTACAGAGGTGTAAGTAGCGCGTTGTTTTCGAATAACGTCAATCGTTTTTTCAATATTTGCTTTTTCAACTTTAACTTCAGGATTACTGATTTTAATCGTTTTAACGTCTGCTAATTTGAATTCAGGGAAAACTTCAAATGTAGCAGTAAATTCAAAATCTTTGGTAATGGATCCGAGTGGGTCATGCTGAATATCAGGCATACCAGCAACCCGAATATTGTTCTTTTGAACAAACTCACCAAACTTTTGCTCGATAGCCTTGGAGTATATTTCAGACTTCACATCTCCACCATACTGTTGCTCTACAATTTTTAAGGGAACTTTACCCGGTCTAAACCCCTGAACTCGAGCAGTTTTCATAATCTGCTTAAATCGTTCAGTAATTTCATTTTGAAGCGGAGCAATAGGTACCTTAACCTTTACTCTACGCTCGATTTCATTAATTTTTTCAACTGCTTCTGCCATACTTTTTCCCTAAATAATGGTGCGAGAAGAGAGACTCGAACTCTCACGCCTTGCGGCGCTGGAACCTAAATCCAGTGCGTCTACCAATTCCGCCACTCTCGCAAAATCAATAAATTTTAAATAATCGTGGATTATATCAGTTTAGTCAGTTGATAAGAACAATAATTCCCACTATTTTAATCGCACAAAAGAGCCTTAATAATTTAAAATTGAGGTGAAAAATAAGAATAATTATAAGATTGAATTTCCTTACCAAAATTACACTTTATAAGTTACAAAACCTTTATTGCCTCCTTCTGTTGTTTTTCTTATCAGGGTGCAGCCACCTGCCCTATGAAGAAGCACCAGTTGATACCCAATCCCTTAATCTTGAAATTCAAAACGAAGATATATTTAACAATCATTTCAAATCATTTCTAATTGATGAAAAAAACTACCCACCTAATTTATTTCCTTTCAATGAGTGGGGCCTTAGAGAATTATTGTTAGCCCAAGAATATTTCAACCATGACTACAAGATCGCAAAAAAAACGTGGCAATCCATCCAGCTAAATGAAGAATTAGCACTTTTAAATCCCCCTTCATCGGTGGGTATTGAGATAGGTCGTGGTGACAGCAATGAAGAAATCTCAAAGAATCTTTTTGGTGGTGGTTTCAACTTCACTTTTGAAACAGCTAATAAGAGATTAATTCGACATGAATTAGCGTTTAATGAAAGTCAAAAAGCATTAATTACTCAAGAATTAATTTTTTGGGAACAGCGAAGTTTACTAATCAAAGAAATTATTAATCTTGCAAAAAATCAAAGTTTAATTGAGTTGTCTCGCAAAGAGGTCAAGTTAAAAAAATCTATTCTTGATATGGAGTTTAAAAGGCTAAAAGTCGGATTTATTTCCAAGCCAGATTATGATTTATTAAGTATTAAGCTCAGTGAAATCAATAACAGGCTTAACTTATTGCAATTAGATCGTCAAATCATCTTAAAAAATATAGCCAACTTGGTGGGTGTAACCTATGAAAAATTAAATCTAATTCCCTTTCAATTAGAATCCATTGAGGAAAAACTAAATATCATCACAAAATCCTTTACCTCAAATGAGATTGGAAACATGCAAGACAAAGCCATTAAAAATAACATCGATTTAAGGATGAATTTATCCGAATATGCAATTGCTGATTCTGAGCTTAAATATGAAGTAGCAAAACAATATCCTGATCTGGTTTTTTCTCCAGCCTACGTTTATGAATTTGGGAACAACGTTTGGAAACTGGGAAGCAGTCTTATCTTAAGCGATGAAGACAGAAATAAATTAATGATTAAGAAGAAGAGTCTCGACAGAGATAATAAGTTAGCAGCTGTAAAAGCTGCACAATTTAAACTTATTAATGAATTAAGTATCGTTAAAGAAAATTTTTTAAACCTTAATCAACAATTAACACTTTCAAAAGAACTTATAGAGCAAAATGAAGAATATAAAAATCAGCTAGCGCAACGATTTCATAAAGGATTCATTGACAGAATGGATTATGAAAAAAATCTACTTGATTTAATTCAATATGAACGAAATCATAAAGATGCCATATATAATTTAATTGAATATGGTTTTACTGCAGAAACCATCATGCAATACCCAATATACAGTGAGTAACTTTTTTAAAAATGAATAATAAATCCTTTCTCATCATCATGATACAGTCACTACTGATCATCATCTTAATTTGGATTGTGATTCTTTTGTCCCAAGATGTTTATACCCATGATGAAGAACAAGACGATGATTTAGTTGTAACTGATTATACCCAGACTGAAAATGATCAGACCTATGTTGTCCTGACTGATGCCATTGAAGAAAATAGCCATATTGTCAGTCAACCTCTTCAAAAGACCAGTTATGCAAAGATAAATTATGCCTATGGATTAGTTATTGATCCTGCGGAATTATTAAATAGTAAAACTGAGCTTAACAGTGTAGCTAATAAAAAAAACGCATTAGATCAAAAAATTAATGAATCAGAAAAACAATTAGAGATGCTCGTTGAGCTTAATCAGGATAATAAAAATGTTTCAGATTTAGTGGTACATGAAAAAGAGATAGAAATTAAAAATTTAAAGTATGATCGTCAGTCAAGTCAAAACCAAATTGAGGGGCTCTTCAATAACATCAATCAGAATTGGGGTAATGAGTTCGTATCTTTATTAAAAAACCCAAGCTCCAATAAATTAAGATGTCTTTTCCAAAATGCCTGCAGATTAGCAAAAGTCACTTTTGATTCATTCTTAAATGAAGATTTAAATTTAAAAAAAATCTTTGTCTCTAGCTTTAATAACAGCGAAGAATATTCTGAGGCTTTATACATTAGTCATTCCCCTGTCGCTGATCCAACAATCCAGGGTTACAGTTATTTTTACCTCATTAAAAATATCAAATTTGCGTTGGGAGCAAAAATAAAGGCAAGCATTAATCAATCTGATGATGATAAAAATCATTTATTTATCCCTAATGAGGCTGTTATATGGAGCAATGGTAAGGCCTGGGTCTACACTCGCGAAATAGATCAACCAAAATTTATAAGGCGGTCTCTATCTGATGCTCATGAAATTGAGAATGGCTTTATCATTAATGAGGGTTATTTTAAAGAAGGTCAATTAATTGTCATCGATGGTAGTCAACTCTTGCTCTCTGAAGAATTTAAGTACCAAATCAAAAATGAAAATGAGGATTAACCACCTATGATGGGTGCGCTAATTCGTTTTTCAATTCGATTTCCTGGGGTCGTTATAGGTCTTGCTTTACTAATCATTGTTTACGGTATCTACCAAATTAAACTGAGCCCCCTTAATGTCTTCCCTGAGTTCTCTCCAACACAAGTCGTTATTCAAACTGAATCACCTGGGTTCTCATCCAACCTCGTTGAAACACTAGTATCTCAGCCTATAGAACAGGCTATAGGAGGAACCATTGGTATTAAACAGATTCGCTCACAATCCATACCTGGTTTGTCGGTAGTCACTGTCATATTCGATGAAGGTACGGATATTTACCTTAACAGACAATCCATTTCTGAGAAATTAGCCACACTAAGTTCGTCGATGCCTTCAGGTATTGTGCCCATCATAACCCCTCTAACCTCATCGGCTTCAACAGTTCTAGGTGTGGGTATCGTCTCCGATCAAAAAAATGAAATAGAGCTTAGAGGATTTGCTGAATCAGTCATTATTCCTCAACTACTATCTGTTCAAGGCGTTGCTGATGTCAATCGTTTTGGTGGGTCTATTGGAGAAATTCAAATACAAATTAACCCAGAAAAACTTATCAAACACAATATTGCAATCTCAGATGTAATATCTGCCATTGAAAAATCAACAGGCATTTCTGGTGGTGGATTTATTGAAAACAACAATCAAAGAATTATTATTAATGCTGAGGGTCAATCTAAAAATTTAAATGATTTTGCCACAACGCCCATTGTAAATAATGATGGTAAGATCGTTTACATCAATCAAGTTGCCGAGGTCAACTACGGTAAGGCTCCATCGATCAGCGCAGTTTCTATCGATCAGCAGGTGGGTGTTTACCTCTCTGTTCAAGGTCAATTAGGCTCTGATACTTATAAACTTACCAGTGAACTGGAAACAGCTTTAAATAAGCTTAAACCTCTGTTGGAGTCAGAATCAATAAAACTCTATCCGGATTTGTTCAAACCTGCCAACTTCATTGATGCGTCCATTAAAGGTTTACGTTTTGATATTATTGTGGGTGCCATTATGGTGATCTCCGTACTTTACCTTTTCCTCTTTAATTTAAAAACTGCTTTCATTTCTGCCATTGCGATCCCTATTTCCCTATTATCTGCAATATGCGTAATGAGTTTCTATAACTTAGGGCTCAATGTAATGGTGCTTAGTGGATTAGCTATTGCGCTTGGTGAGGTTGTGGATGACGCCATTATTGATGTTGAAAATATTTTTAGAAGGCTTCGACAAAATAAATTAAAAACTAAACCCCTACCTATTTACCAGGTTGTGTTTAATTCATCGATGGAAGTCAGAAAGTCAGTTGTTTTTGCCACCATCATTATCGTCCTTGTTTTTTTACCATTATTATCGCTATCTGGCGTGGCAGGTAAATTATTTGGTCCTTTAGGAATTGCTTACATCACATCAATCATTGCTTCACTTTTTGTAGCACTAACGGTAACACCTGCACTATGTTATTTAATGCTAGGGCACACAAACATCGAGAGTGAAGACTCGCCCTTGATTAGCTTCATTAAAAAACATTATGAGAGAACACTCAGGATTATTGAAAAAAAATCAAAAGCAATTATTTTTATTTCTTTAATTTTAATCAGTATAGGGATATCTTTTCTTCCCTTCTTTAAAACACAATTTATACCGCCACTCCATGAGGGTCATTTTATTATGCACATGACCGCCTACCCAGGTACATCGGAAAAAGAATCAATTCGTATAGGTAATTTGGTAACAGAAAAACTAAGTCAAATTGAAGGTATTAAATCAATTGCCCAATGGGTTGGAAGATCACCCATGGGTGCAGATACGTTTGGTACACATTACAGTGAATTTGAAATTGAGTTAGAGCCCTTGGATGGCCCCTCTCAAGATGAAATTTTAGACCAAATGAATGAAATCCTTCATGGTGAAAATAAAGAAAAAAATGGTTTTGTGGGTGTTAACTTTGCAATTAATACTTTTTTGACTGAACGTATTGAGGAAACTATTTCTGGCTACAATGCCTCAGTTGTTATCAATATTTTTGGAAATGATCTCGACTCCATAGACCAAGATGCCCAAAAAATCGCTATTTTATTAGAGAATATTAGAGGATCTAAAGATATTACGCTACAGTCTCCTCCAGGGACTCCAGAGGTAGAAATTAAAATTGACCCTATCAAGGTGGCTAAATACGGCATTAATAAAATTGATGTTCTAAATTCTATTAGGTCTGCCTATGAGGGTTATCCCGCTGCTTTTGTTTATGAAGGAGTTATTAAAACCCCTGTTGTTGTGACGCTAAATCAAATAAGTAAAGATAGCATTACTGATATAAAAAATCTTCCTGTGCGCGGTGCCGATAATCAAAAATACTCTCTCAAAGATATAGCAATCATTACTCAAAAAAATGGTCGATCAAAGATTCTCCATCAGGATGGTAAGCGAGTGCAAACCATTACATCTAATATCGAAAAAAGGGATATAGATAGTTTTAGTGATGAGCTAAAAAACAAACTTGAAAAGTTACCACTTAACCCCGGAGTTTATTATGAAATTACAGGTTCAGCTCAAGAAAATGCAAAATCAAGAGAAGAGCTCATTACTCATTCAACCCTTGCTGGCACCGCGGTACTCCTAATGCTCTATATCGCCTTTGGGTCGTTGAGGAATCTTAGTTTAACGGTCCTTAATCTACCCTTTGCCCTTATTGGAGGGGTACTAGCAGCTCTATTCTACGGTGGATGGATATCCATTGGATCACTCGTTGGTTTTGTTACCTTGTTTGGTATTACTCTTAGAAACTCCATTATGTTGATATCTCATTACCAGCATCTCATTGATAATGAAAATCGCCAATGGAATTTAGAGACCTGTATTCAAGGGGCTAAGGAAAGATTACCTTCGATTCTAATGACTGCTCTAGTTGCGGGGTTAGCGCTTACGCCTATCGCCTTAGGATCAAACCAACCTGGCAAAGAAATCGAAGGTCCCATGGCAACCATTATTATTGGGGGTCTATTTACTTCTACAGTGCTTAATTTACTGATTCTCCCAACCATCCTTCTTAATTACGGAAAATTTATTAAGAAAGAATTTTAATTTTTTAATGATTACTTTTTAAGATATCTAAACTCAGGACTTGAAGGGGTACCCTCTAATTCCTCACTATCGTCTTTAGGATTCCACTCAATTAACTCATTGATTTTTTTTGCTAAAGCTAAATCTCTATTTGTCACACCCCCAAGATCATGAGAGGAAAGTGTTACCTTGATTGATGAATATGTTAAATGCAGATCTGGATGGTGCCAAGCATGCTCAGCAAGATGTGCAATGGCATTGGCTAACATCATCACACCTTTCCAATTATGCATAGGTATTGTTTTAGTGATTGTGTTACCCTCTACTGCCCATCCATCAAGGTTAGTCAATTCATCTTGAAGTTTATTTTGATCAATTATCATGATTTTCTCTCGAAAAAATTGATAGTTCTTTTAATGTTACCTAACTTATCAGATATCTCATTATACTCATCCTCTAAATTAGAGCTAATCGTAAGTCCCCCACCAGAATAAACTGATAATTTATGGTCTTTATGAACCATGCTTCGAATGGCTATATTGCTATTTAGACTCGAATCAAAACTAAATAAAATATTACTACCACAATAAAAATCCCTTGAATGATTTTCTAATTCATCAATAATTTCCATAGACCGCTTTTTAGGTGCTCCTGTTACCGAACCACCGGGATAGGCATCCTTTAATAGCTGATAGTTATTTGAATTTTTTTTAAGTTTTCCTTTGATTGTGCTAACAAGGTGGAAGACATTTGGATATTTTTCAACTTCAAAAAGCTGTTTTGCCTCTATTGATCCAGTCTCGCAATTTTTACCAAGATCATTGCGAAGTAAATCAACAATCATTAAATTTTCGGCTTGATCTTTTTTGCTAATGATAAGCAGATTTTTTTTATTTTCATCATCCTTAGCATTCATCCCTCTGCTTTGGGTTCCTTTAATTGGTCTTGTGGTCACATCATAGCCATCACTATGAATAAACTGTTCAGGTGAGCCAGATAAGATTTCAAAATGATCAAACTTCATGAAGGACATAAAAGGAGATTGGTTAATTTCTCTGAATTTTTTATAAAACTGCCAAATATCACCAGAAGTATTAGTCTCATATTTAATCGATAAATTTACCTGGTAACAATCACCAGCTTTTAGATACTCTTGTACCTTTTGGAATTGATGCTTGTAATCTTCAAAGGGTGTCTTAGAAGTTAATGGATTTAGGATATGAAATTCAGACAAGTCCTCAACCGGAGATAGATCAGAAAAAATATGAGTCAATTGATCAATAAGGTTTTTAGTTGAAGAATCATGGCAGTAAGACACCAAAGAGGTTATTTTTTTATGATGATCGACAACGATTGCCCAATCATAGATACCAATCATAAATTTAGGAATTAAATTTTTCTTGCTTGAGATGTCATTCAGTTCATAAGACAGGTATCCTAGCGCGCCTCCAACAAAGGGATAATTGCTTTTATTAACTTTAAATGGCGCCATCTCTTCACCTAGAACATTCAAAGGATGATTATTTTTTTGTTTTACTTCGCCATTCTTAATTACGTTTACGGACCCATTATTGTCTAAAATTTTTATTATTGGGGCTGCGGTAATAATGTCATATCGTGAAAGTGGGTTAAGCTCTAATGATTCTTGATAACAGCTATCCAAGAATATTGGCCAATCAAAAGTTCTTATTTTTTCAAAATAGATTGCAGAATTTGATATGTAAGGTAAATCTATGCTAACCATACAAACATTATAGGATGGTTAAAAATAATTGTATAAATAAAAAAAGCACCCGTAAGGTGCTTTTAATATTATCTGTGGTTAGATTATTCTAAGTTAGCATGGATAGCTCTCATGCCCTCTTCAGTTAAATCTTTATCGAAGATAATTTCACCAACAACTGCCTCAAGGTAAAGCAATGTGGCCAATTCAAATTGAGAGCCCATAGGCATGCCCTTAGTAAGCGGGAATGCATCATCATTACCTACCTGAACTGTAAGGTCTGCCATATCAGCCATTGCAGAAGATGATTTTTGAGAGATCACTGCAATTTTCGCACCTTTTGATTTTGCGGTCTCTAAAATAGGTAAAAGTGTCTTTGTTCCGCCAGAACCTGAAATAACAACAAGCAGATCCCCTGATTTTGCAGCGGGTGTAACAATCTCACCCACCATATTGACGTTATAGCCACTATGCACAAGACGCATAGCAAAGAATCTTGAAACAAGTCCCGAACGACCAGCGCCGCCAACAAAAATTCGGCCAGCATCATCAATTAAGTCTTTTAACTTTTGCGCTTGAGACTTATCAGTGACTGACAAAATCGCTGACAATCTATCTAATATTAATTTTTGTGTATCCATGATGTATTCCTTATTAAAACATTATCATATCAAAAAAAAACCCGACAAATAAGCCGGGTTTTGATTTTGCAAAACTAATAAGAATTAGTGAGCAATACCTGTGATTTCAGCAGCAGCAGCAGCTGGATCAGCAGCACCGTAAATAGCAGCGCCAGCAACAATGATTGCTGCACCAGCATCTTTAACTTGCTGAGTTGTGTTAGCTTTAACACCACCAGCAACAGAAATTTTAGCGCCAGTATTAAGAGCAGCAATTGCAGCTAAATCAGCAAAAGGTGTATGGCCAGCAGCTTGAGCATCAAGACCAGTGTGAACACCAATGATATGTGCACCAGCAGCTACAGCTTCTTTAGCTAATGATTCTTTATCATCAACGTTGATCATGTCAACCTGAACTTCTTTGCCATATTTTTTAGCAGCAGCGATAACGCCTTTGATAGTAGCGATACCTGATGCGCCAAGTACTGTACAAATATCTGCACCAGCTTTGTAGAAAGGCTCAGCTTCGTATTCGCCAGCATCCATCGTTTTTAAGTCAACTAAGATTAAGTTGTCTGGAAACTTAGCGCGAAGTGTTTCAAGTAATTTAATACCGTTGTGTTTGATACATGGTGTACCAATTTCAAGGATATCAACGTGTGGTGCAACCTTCTCAGCTAAAGCAACGGTTGCATCAAAGTCTAAAGAATCTAATGCCATTTGAGTTAATGCCATGGTAAATCTCCCATAAAAATCGTATAAAAAAAATCTACGTACCGAATAGTGAACATTTCACTTTTACTTACACAGATCGTCGATGATATAGGCAGAAGCATTGTATGTCAATGATTCTGCCTTGAATCAAATTAGAGTTTTTCAGCTAATGCTTTTTCTAATTTGTTTTGATCAATCACAAAGTTTCTAATACCTTCAGCGAGTTTTTCAGTCGCCATAGCATCTTCATTATGATCAAATCTGAATTGTGATTCTGTTAATCTTGCTGGTTTTTCTGTTTTTGCACCATTATCAACCAATTTTTTAGGTAAATCACCTTGTGTATTTTCAAGTTCGGTTAAAAGTGCTGGTGCAATGGTTAAACGATCACATCCTGCAAGCTCAGTAATCTCACCAATATTTCTAAAAGATGCGCCCATCACAACAGTTTTAAAACCATGCTCTTTATACCAGTTGTAAATATTAGTCACTGAAATAACGCCTGGATCTTCAGCGCCTTGGTAATCTTGACCATTTTTGGCTTTAAACCAATCTAGAATACGGCCCACAAAAGGTGAAATGAGAAACACGCCGGCTTCAGCACATGCTCTGGCTTGGGCAAAACTAAATAAAAGGGTTAAGTTACAGTTGATGCCCTCTTTTTCAAGCGTTTCACCTGCTTTAATACCTTCCCAGGTTGAGGCAAGTTTAATGAGCACACGGTCATTAGATACGCCAGCGTCATTGTAGAGCTTCATAATTTTACGAGCTTTGGTCACCATGGCGTCAATATCAAACGAAAGGCTCGCATCAACTTCAGTAGAAATACGGCCAGGGATATGATTTAAAATTTCTAAACCAACATTCACAGCTAATTTGTCAGCAGCATTAGCAATTTGCTCTTCTTTAGAGCCACCTTGTGATTTTGCATAGGCAATTGCGTCTTCAATCATTGATTCACATTGCGGAAGCTGACTTGCTTTTAATAACAATGATGGGTTTGTTGTTGCGTCAACTGGTTTGAGGGTTTTAATTGCGTCTACTTCGCCTGTGTCCGCAACAATCGTTGTCATATCTTTAAGTTGTTCTAATAATGATGCCATTTAATTCTCCGTGAATAACTTTTTAAAAACTTTTAAAGGATCAACATTTTAACAATATTTAAGCAAATACCGCAATTTTTTATTAGACTTGTAAGATTACTTTAATGTATTAAAAAAATGACTAGATTAATGACAAAAAACAACATCTTTGGCAGAATGTCGTTTTTCTAATCATAAGTCTTAAGTTTAGGACTGTCTTAAGGAAATTTAATGTCACAACACGTCATACCCTTTGAAGAATTGAGAAACACCGATGTTGCAAAGGTGGGTGGAAAAAACGCCTCTTTAGGAGAGATGATTTCCCAATTAAATAAAAAAGGTGTACGTGTTCCAACCGGGTTCGCTACGACTGCAGAAGCTTTTAAAGAATTTCTAAATCATAATGATTTAGGTAAAAAAATTGAAAAAGAGCTTGAAAATTTAGATATTAATGATGTGACAGAACTTGCTAAGACAGGTAAAACAATTCGTAAATGGATCCTAGATACACCTTTTCCCGATGATTTAGAGGATTCTATCAAAAGGAATTATGAAATTTTAACAACAAAATCTGCTGAAGGGACAACCTATGCGGTTCGCTCCTCTGCTACAGCAGAAGATTTACCTGATGCGTCATTCGCAGGACAACAAGAGAGTTTTTTAAATATTCAGGGTCTCGACAATATTCGGCATGCTATTAAGGAAGTTTTTGCATCTCTTTACAATGATAGAGCCATTTCTTATAGGGTTCATAAAGGATTTATTCATTCTGAAGTAGCCATTTCTGCTGGTGTTCAGCAAATGGTACGAAGTGATATTGGCTGCTCAGGCGTTATGTTTACCATTGATACAGAATCTGGTTTTAAAGATGTAGTTTTCATTACTGCGTCTTACGGCCTTGGTGAAACCGTAGTTCAAGGTGCGGTCAATCCTGATGAATTTTATGTTCATAAACCCTTGCTTGCTGAAGGTAAGCCTGCAATCGTTCGACGGTCAATTGGATCAAAAAAAATAAAAATGGTTTTTAGTGAAGATACCAAGGCGGGGCTAAGTACAAAAACGATTGATGTTGAGGATAAGCTTGCTAATGAATTTTGTATAAGCGATGAAGATATCCTAGAGCTTGCAAAATATGCAATGACCATTGAATCTCATTACAAATGCCCAATGGATATTGAGTGGGGAAAAAATGGTCTTGATGGAAAAATTTATATCTTACAAGCGCGGCCTGAAACCGTTAAATCTCAAGCAAAAAGTGGTACAGAGGTCTTTAAGTTGCTCGAAAAAGGTAAAGCAATTGTCGCTGGTCGTGCAGTGACACAAAAAATTGGGGTGGGTCCAGTAAGAGTTGTAAGTGATCCTGCAGAGATGCACACCGTTCAACCTGGAGACATTTTAGTGGCTGATATGACTGATCCTAATTGGGAGCCTGTTATGAAGCGAGCGTCAGCTTTAGTAACAAATCGAGGTGGACGAACTTGTCATGCAGCCATTATTGCTCGTGAACTTGGTATCCCTGCGATAGTGGGAAGTGTTAATGCTACGGAACTACTTAATGATGGCGATTTAGTGACTGTGGCCTGCTCTGAGGGTGAAACAGGAATTGTTTACCAAGGAGAGCTTAAATTCGATGTTAAAACAGAAAACCAGGGTGATTTAAAAGAGCCTCCGGTTAAAATCATGATGAATGTTGGAAACCCTGATATGGCTTTTACATTTGCTCAAACGCCCAATCACGGCGTTGGATTGGCCCGTCTCGAGTTTGTCATTAACAACATGATTGGAATCCATCCAAAAGCCATCATAAATTATTCAGCAATGCCAGCCGATATCCAAAAAGCGATTGATTATCGAGCTCGAGGATATAAAGATCCAAAGGATTTTTATGTTGAAAAAGTCACTGAGGGTGTTGCTACCATTGCAGCTGCATTTTACCCCAACCCTGTCATTGTTCGTTTATCAGACTTTAAATCTAATGAATATAAAAAACTTGTTGCCGGTGATATTTATGAGCCTGATGAGGAAAATCCTATGATTGGATTTAGGGGTGCGGCAAGATATATCTCTAAAGAATTTCAAGAGTGTTTTGCGCTCGAATGTGAGGCTATGAAAAAGGTAAGAGATAAAATTGGGCTAACCAATGTTCAGCTTATGATTCCTTTTGTTAGAACCCTGTCTGAATCTACAGCCGTGCTTGATCTAATGCAAAAACATGGTTTGAAACGAGGTGAAAATAATTTAAAAATTATTATGATGTGTGAGGTTCCATCCAATGCAGTTATTGCAGAGGAGTTTTTAAATCATTTTGATGGATTCTCAATTGGATCAAATGATCTTACACAATTAACGCTTGGCACTGACAGAGACTCTGGAATCCTTGCGGAAGGCTTTGATGAAAGAGACCCTGCTGTAATTAAACTTATAGAAGCTGCGATTGCCGCAGGGAAAAAAACCAAGAAATACATTGGTATATGTGGCCAAGGACCTTCGGACCACCCAGATTTTGCAGACTGGTTAGTCAAACAAGGTATTAGCTCCTTATCTTTAAATCCAGATACTGTCATTAGCACCTGGAAACAAATCACAAATAATGACTGAAAAAATTAAAAGAGCTGCTTTTTTTATTTCTGATGGAACAGGAATTACGGCCGGCTCTCTTGGTGGGTTATTAGCGCATTTTCCTGAAACTGATTTTGAACAAATACGTGTTCCTTTTACGGATTCGATTTCTAAAATTGAAGATGCTCAAAAGCGCATCGTCAATGCCAAACTTTCAACTGGGCAAAGACCGGTTGTCATTATGTCTATTGGTGACCCAAACTTAGCTTCTGAGCTAAAACAAGTTGATGCTTACTATGTAGATCTTTTTGAATCCTTTATTCATCCTCTAGGTAAAGAGCTTAATCAAACTGCCCTTACTAGGCCAGGCGTTTCGCATAGCATCAAGGGTGCTAATTATGGATCCCGCATGGAGGCTATTAATTTTGCCTTAGGGCATGATGATGGGATGACGCATTCTGGTCTTAACCAAGCTCAAGTTATTTTAATAGGTGTTTCTCGAAGTGGTAAAACGCCTACAAGCATCTACCTAGCTATGCAATTTGGAATTAAAGCAGCGAATTACCCTCTTATACCAGAAGATTTTGAGAGAGGATCCCTGCCGCCCATTCTCGAAGGTTATTTAGATAAAATATTTGGGCTAACCATCAGGCCAGAAAGATTACACTCGCTGCGCAGCGAGAGAAGGCCTGATTCTCATTATGCGTCTCTGGCGAATTGCAGAGAAGAGATCTTAAAGGCAGAAACTTT
>VMBT01001199.1_pt1 | contig 14026 bp, 12 predicted proteins | sample 4404301 | NCBI WGS metagenome assembly VMBT01 (sample SAMN12238535, study PRJNA552566) | marine metagenome | isolation source: Coastal seawater | place: USA: coastal Georgia, Sapelo Island | collected 2008-08/2009-08
ACAACTCGGGGAAGAATTGAAGCAAATAAAGTTGCGATTGTTGTGGCTGGTCGTTCAAGCCAAGTAGCTCAGTTGGCGGGTATCCGACTGCCGATAGAAAGTCATATTTTACAAGCATTTGTAACCGAAGGTCTCAAGCCCATCATTAACAATGTGGTCAGCTTCGGAATGGGTCATTTTTATATTAGCCAATCTGATAAAGGTGGCCTTGTTTTTGGTGGCGACTTGGACGGATATGCATCCTATGCTCAAAGAGGTAATTTACCGTTACTGGAGCATGTTTTCGAGGCTGGTATGGCACTGATGCCGATGATTGGTAAGGCGAAGGTTTTAAGGTCATGGGGCGGAATAATGGATATGTCGCCCGATGGTAGCCCAATTATTGATAAAACGTCAGTTGACGGATTATTTATAAATTGTGGATGGTGTTATGGAGGCTTTAAAGCTGTTCCAGCTTCCGGATACGCTTATGCTCACTTAATAGCTACTGATAACCATTTTCATACTGCAACGAATTTTAGATTTGAGCGTTTTCAAACTGGATACCATTTGATGGATGAGGAGGGTACAGGTTCGCAACACAACCTGCATTAGAGATAAATGATAAAGACAATGTTTTAAGAGAATGAGCTGATTGAAATGAGAATACTGTGCCCAAACTGTGGCGAAAGAGACATAAGGGAATTTTACTACCGCGGATCTGCACAGGATTTACATCGGCCAAATCTGGAGGATAGTCTTTCTAATTGGCACGAGTTTTTACATCTTAGGGATAATACAGCGGGAGAAATTCGTGATTTATGGTATCATGAGAAAGGCTGTAATAGCTGGCTAGTTGTCACGAGAAATACGGTGACTCATGAAATTATAAAGACAGAATTGGTGAAAAATACGGGCGAAAGACGGGCATGAGAATAGCTTCACAGGGAATTTTGAACCAAGATACGGAGATAACTTTTTATTTTGACTCAAAACCGTATAAAGGATTTCTCGGCGACACTGTTGCTTCAGCACTTCTTGCAAATGATGTCCATTTAGTCGGCCGCTCTTTTAAATATCATCGGCCTAGAGGTATATTAGGCATCGGTTCTGAAGAACCCAATGCACTTATTTCAGTGCATAAAGGTGGAAGAGTAGAACCTAATGTTAGGGCTACAGTGCAAGAAATATATCAAGGTTTAATAGTAACTAGTCAGAATTCTTGGCCAAATCTAAAATTTGATGCTCTGGCCATAAATGATATTGCTGCTCGCTTTTTAAGCGCTGGTTTTTACTACAAAACTTTCATGTGGCCTCCAAGGTTTTGGGAGGCTTTGTATGAGCCAATAATTCGTCGCGCAGCTGGCCTAGGACGGCTGGATTCTAAAACTGATGACGATAATTATGATCAAAATTTTCTTTTTTGCGATCTTTTGATTATTGGAGGTGGTCCATCTGGATTGCTGTCCGCCTTACTAACGGCAAGAGCCGGCCTGGATGTAATACTGGTAGATGAAAATGCAAACTTCGGTGGCCAGCTTCGTTTTGAAAATACAATTATAGATGGGGATCATTGTAAAGATTGGGTGGATCGCTGTCTGGTTGAATTGAAATCACTAGATAATGTCAGAATGATTTCGCGGGCGACAGTTTTTGGCATTTATGATCAGGGGACTTTTGGTGTGCTGGAGCGACATTCTCACCACGTTCAAAATTCTGAAAATGATGCTGTTCTAGATCGTTATCACCGTATAGTTGCCTCCAGCAGCATTTTGGCATCTGGGTCAATCGAACGTCATATTGCTTTTGGCAATAACGATCGTCCTGGAATTATGATGGCAAGTGCAGTTCGTGGTTACTTAAATCATTATGGTGTATCGGCAGGAAAATCTGTTTCGATTTTTGGTAACAATGATGATGCTTTCAACACAGCGTATGATTTAAAAAATGCTGGTGTGGAAATAGCCGCCTATATCGATAGTAGAAATGATGCCGGTATCCAGGGTGATTTTCCAATTTTTCGAGGGGCCGAAGTTTATGATACCGGTGGAAGACTAGCGCTTGAGCATATTTGTATACGAGATGAAAAAGGGGAACGCAGAATACAAACAGATTGTCTTGGGGTAGCCGGTGGTTGGAACCCAACTATACATTTAAGTTGTCATACCAATTCAAAGCCTGAATGGAACAGTGAAATTGCCGCCTTCACTTCAAAGGAGAACAGTGTTCCCGGTATGAAGGTTGTAGGTTCAGCAAATGGTCATTTCACAACTTCGGCCTGCTTTAAATCTGTGTTAGAAGTAGTAAATGAAATGTTGAATTCAAAAGGCATTAAGAGAAAAAGTAAATCGCTGCCCAAGGCTTCGGATGCAGATTATAATATTAGTCCACTTTGGGCTGTGGAGGGGAATAAAAGAGCCTGGTTAGATTTTCAAAATGACGTAACTACAAAAGACATAAAGCAATCAGTAGCCGAAAATTTTAGTAGTGTCGAACATATGAAACGTTATACGACACAAGGGATGGCAACTGATCAGGGTAAAGGTTCGAATGTTATCTCGATTGCGCTGCTTGCTGATGCCAGTGGTGAGAGTATTGAAAGCACTGGTACTACAACCTTCAGGCCACCCTACACACCAATATCAATAGGGGCGATTGGCTCCTCAGGAAGAGATAAAGGATTTGCTCCGGAGCGATTTACGACAACGCATTCTACCTCGATTGCGCTCGCTGCACCTATGATTGAAGCTGGTTTGTGGTATCGTCCAAGCTATTATCCCAAAATTGGTGAGACTGATTGGTTGCAGTCTTGTAATCGTGAAGTTTTAAGTGTTCGAAGAAATGTTGGGATATGTGATGTTTCAACGCTTGGCAAAATCGAACTTCATGGGAAAGATGCCGGTAAATTTCTTGATTTTGTGTATACTAACTCCTTTAGCTCTCTGGCTGTGGGTAGAGTTCGGTATGGGCTGATGTTGAGAGAAGATGGATTCGTAATGGATGATGGCACATCAGCAAGGCTATCAGAAAACTCATACCTTATGACAACTACTACTGCTGCGGCAGGTTCTGTTATGAGACATTTAGATTTTGTTCACCAAGCCTACAGGCCAGATTTAGATGTTAGATTTGTATCAGTGACAGAGCAATGGGCTCAATTTGCTGTTTCTGGCCCTAGGTCCAGAGATGTTATTTCATCAATTTTGGATGAGCCTCTTAATAAAAAGGATTGGCCTTTCATGGCGTGTGGTGAAGTTAAAGTCATGGGTATAAAAGCACGCCTTTTCAGAATTTCTTTTTCTGGTGAGTTAGGATTTGAACTGGCCATACCTTCACGATATGGCGCTAGCCTATTTAATGTTCTCAAGTTAGAAGCAGAGCAGCATGGAGGTGGTATTTATGGCATGGAGGCCATGAACGTTATGCGCTTAGAAAAAGGATTTATCACACATGCTGAAATTGATGGAAGGGCTACGGCCTATGACGTTGGCATGCAACGAATGCTAAGTCAGAAAAAAGATTTTATTGGAAATAAAATGGCACAAAGGCCGGGGCTACTAGACCCCAATAGAGAGCGGCTGGTTGGATTAAAAATGAAAGAATCTATCAGTAGCCTCAAGGCGGGATCACAGCTCTTTAACGTAGACGATGAACCTCTGGCTGATAATAATCAAGGCTTTATATCTTCGGTAGCCTTTTCAGTTGTTGAGAATTGCTACGTTGGGCTAGCTTTCTTGAAGCGTGGACCAGAGCGATGGGGAGAGCACATAAATGCGGTAAATTTTATGGCTGACACCCAGTTAGAATGTGAGGTTTGCAATCCTGTATTCTATGATCCAGATGGAAACAAAATGCATGCGTAGTTTATCGGCATTAAGTCCTGCGGCAGGGTTATGCCCCGTAAAATTTGATGGATTAGAACTCGTCGAATTGGACCCCTCCTACCTTTTTTCAATCTCACCATTTCCTGGATTTGAAAAAAAATGCTCTGCAATTCTTAAAGAAAACCACGGGGTACATCTGCCCAAGGTTTGCAGGGCTACGGGAAATTCAGGGGTAAGAGCAATTTGGTTTGGAAGTTTCACTTTGTTAGTCGGCGAAAAACCTAATCTTGCATTAAATGATTTAGCCGCCGTGATTGATCAAAGTGATGCTTGGTGTTCGTTAAGGTTGAAAGGCAAATATGTGGAAGAGGTATTGCAGCGTCTCTGTCCAATTGATGTTCGCTTAAGCAAGTTTAAAACTGGGTATGTTGCTAGAACCATGCTGGGGTTATTGCATGTAACCATTCATAGAAGCGGTAAAGAGCAATTTGATATATACGGTTATAGGTCAATGTCACAGACATTGGTTAGTGAGATAACGCATTCAATGAAAAAGACCGTGAATGTCATTAAACAAAATTTTTAGGTTGCTATTATTGATTAAGTGTTTGACTGGACAACCATACAAGAAAGACTGATGATAAATCATGAGCTTGCCGAATGGATTCTTAGATGAACTTAGGTCTAGAATTTGCCTCTCTGATGTAGTGGGGCGTAAAGTCCAGTGGGATTTGCGCAAATCCAATCAGGCTAGAGGGGATATGTGGGCTCCCTGTCCTTTTCATCAAGAAAAAACAGCAAGTTTTCATGTGGATGATAATAAAGGGTTTTATTACTGTTTTGGTTGTCAAGCTAAAGGTGATGCGATCGGTTTTATTAAAGAAACAGAGAATGTAAACTTTATTGAGGCGGTAGAGATCCTAGCTTCAGAAGTTGGCCTTCAGATGCCTGAATTTGATCCAAAGTCCAAAGAAAAAGCCGATCGAAATAAAATATTGCTCGAGATTATGGAGCAATCTGTAAATTTTTTTCGCCTTACACTTAATTCAAATCAGGGAAAACATGCACTCGAGTATTTAAAAAAGCGTGGACTTTCTTCAGATGCTATTGAGCGTTTTGAAATAGGTTTTGCACCTGCAGATCAAACTACTCTAACCCAGAAATTGATAGATAAGGGTTATGATTTGGACGCAATTATTGAAACTGGCATGTCTGTAAAATCTGATGAGAGTAATCGGTTATATGATCGTTTTCGAGGGCGAATAATGTTCCCAATTCGTGACAGCAGGGGACGGTGTATTGCATTTGGCGGAAGATCTCTGGACCCTACGGCTAGGGCAAAATATCTTAATTCTCCTGAAACACCTTTGTTTGATAAAGGTAGTAATCTTTATAACTTAGTAAGTGCAAGGTCTGCTGTTGGAAGGGGTGAGCCCTTGATTGTTGCTGAAGGATATATGGATGTAATTGCCCTAGATTCAGGAAATTTTAATGGAGCTATCGCTCCGCTTGGTACTGCTATTACTGAAAAACAATTGCAACTTATGTGGCGTATATCACCGGAGCCAATCATCGCTTTGGATGGTGACAAAGCAGGATTGCGTGCTGCCTATAGATTAATTGACCTTTCTCTCCCACTTCTTAGAACTGGTAAGGCATTAAGGTTTTCAATTATGCCAGAGGGTAAGGATCCTGACGACTTAATTCGAAATGAGGGGGCTTCCGTATTTAAAAATCTAATCGATGAAGCGGTTCCTATGGTGGATTTGATCTGGAAAAGAGAAACAGAAGGCAAAAGCTTCGATAGTCCTGAGAGGCGATCTGGATTGGATAAATCCCTCTCGGATGCGATTGCATTAATAAAGGATAAAAATCTTAAAAATCACTATAGGGATGCACTGTTTCAAGCCCGTAGGCAATTTTTTGGAAGACAAAATGCCGGAACGACTGAATTTAAAAATAATTCCAGATTAATGCCACAAAGCGATACGAAGTCATCTTTCTTAGTGGCGGCAGACGAAAAAACAGTATCAGCGCAAATTCGCGAGTCTACAGTTATAGCGGTCTTGATGAATTTTCCGGAACTGATTGAGATATTCTACGATGAGTTAATAATGATAGATCTCGCAAGTCCCGACTGTGATTTGATCCTAAAGGAACTGGTTAAATTAGACAACGGAACTAAAACCGAAATAAAGAATGAACTTATGGAGAAAATTGGTGGTGAGAAAGTTGAGAAACTTTTGAGCTTATCACACCTGAGAGTTTTACCCTGTCTTCGCATAAAAGGTACAATAGAAATGGGTCAACAAACTCTGAGGGAGGAACTTGCAAAGCTCAATAGTGAACGAGGTCTATCAGTTGAAGTGGATGAAATTAATAATACACCACCCGAAGAATGGCATGAAAGAGACTTCTCTAGACTTGGAATGGCAAACAACGCAAAACAGCGAACAGTTAGTTCCGTTCAGGAGGATACAATTAACTATGAGCAAGCGCAAAACGGTTTGAACATAAATCGAGAAGAACGTCTCAAACTAGATGAAATCCGGAAAACCATTAGCTTTGATAAGAAAAAAAGCTAACTGAGCCGATAAAAAATGTTTTTTATCGTTCATTTGGGTGGCCGAATCAGTGAATTTGTATATTGATTCTCTCAAAACGAATCATTCAACGTTATTGGGAGTTGTGAATGGCCGCCAAAGATACCGAGGATAAAAAATCAGAAGATCAAGAAGCAGATCTCTCCCTAGATATGAGCCAATCTGCAGTCAAGAAAATGATCGCAGAGGCTCGTGAGCGTGGGTACATCACATATGATCAGTTAAACAATGTATTGCCTCCCGATCAAGTATCGTCGGAACAAATTGAAGATGTTATGTCAATGTTATCGGAGATGGGAATAAATATTATCGAAGATGATGAGGCTGAAGAAGAAGATAATAGGAATACTGAACTGGTAACAACCGCCGGAACCAAGGATGTTGCTCTTTCATCAGGAGACACTGAAAAGTTAGATAGAACAGATGATCCTGTTCGCATGTACTTGCGGGAAATGGGATCCGTTGAATTACTCAGTAGAGAAGGTGAAATTGCGATTGCCAAGCGCATCGAGGCTGGTCGAAATACAATGATTTCAGGGTTGTGCGAAAGTCCTCTAACTTTTCAAGCGATAACAATATGGCGCGATGAATTGCTCAATGAAGATATTTTGCTTAGGGATGTCATAGATCTTGAAGCAACTTTCGGAAATCAGCTAGGCGAAGATGATGAGCCAGTTATAGATACTGCAAATGTGACTGCTGAAAAAGCGGCAGTAAAAAATAATGAGCCAGAATTAGATGCTGATGGAAATCCGATTATTCACGACGACGATGATGACGAGGATGATGAACATTCAAATATGTCTTTGGCTGCTATGGAGGCTGCCCTTAAACCTCAAGCTTTAGAAACTTTAGACCGTATAGCTGATGACTACGAGCGTCTTTCTACAATGCAAGACGTTCGCATTTCCGCAGCTTTGAACAAGAGCAAGAATTTTACTACTGATGAAGAGGAAACATATCAGTCGCTGAGAGCTGAAATTGTGCAGCTTGTAAACGAATTACATCTTCATAATAACAGAATAGAGGCACTTATCGATCAGCTCTACGGTATTAATCGTAGGATTATGCAAATCGATGGGGCAATGGTTAAGTTGGCTGATCAGGCACGTATAAACCGTCGGGATTTCATTGAAGAGTATCGAGGTCATGAATTGGATCCTGGGTGGTTAGATCGCATGGCAGAAAAAAGTGGTCGTGGCTGGCAAATGTTTATCGAAAAGTCGCGTGAAAAAGCGGAAGAACTCAGGGCAGATATGGCGCAGGTCGGCCAGTATATTGGATTGGATATAGCAGAGTTTCGTAGGATCGTCGCACAAGTCCAAAAAGGTGAGAAGGAAGCCCGCCAAGCGAAAAAAGAAATGGTTGAAGCTAATCTAAGGTTGGTGATTTCGATTGCAAAAAAATACACAAATCGTGGCTTACAGTTTCTTGATTTGATTCAAGAGGGTAACATTGGGTTAATGAAAGCGGTTGATAAATTTGAGTATAGGCGTGGTTATAAATTTTCAACATATGCCACTTGGTGGATTCGGCAGGCCATTACCCGTTCGATAGCAGATCAAGCACGAACAATTCGAATTCCTGTCCATATGATTGAGACGATAAACAAGTTGGTCAGGACTGGCCGTCAAATGCTGCACGAGATAGGTCGAGAACCTACTCCCGAGGAGTTAGCAGAAAAGCTACAGATGCCGCTTGAAAAAGTTCGCAAGGTTATGAAGATTGCTAAAGAACCTATCTCACTCGAAACGCCTATTGGTGATGAGGAGGATAGTCAGCTTGGAGATTTTATAGAAGATAAAAATGCAGTTCTGCCTCTCGACAGTGCGATTCAAGAAAATCTTAAAGAAACGACGACTAGAGTATTATCATCACTAACGCCTCGTGAAGAACGTGTTCTGCGAATGAGGTTTGGTATTGGTATGAATACTGATCACACGTTAGAAGAAGTAGGCCAACAATTCAGTGTGACGAGAGAACGGATTAGGCAAATTGAAGCCAAAGCTCTTAGGAAACTGAAACATCCTAGTCGATCTCGTAAGTTAAGAAGTTTCTTGGACCAGTAGAGCGTTAATTTTAGTGGTAAACAGGAAATTTGGCGAAACTTAAAAAGATCGTAATCAATACAAAGGGATCAGGCCTTTATGAGTTTACCGATGACCTAAAGAGTTGGGTTTTTGGTGACGGTATATTGCATCTGTTTGTGAAACATACTTCCGCAAGTCTACTCATTCAGGAGAATTTTGATCCCGAAGTAAAAACCGATCTGAATAATTTTTTTCAGCGATTAGTTCCGTTAAGTTCAGATCCCAGTATGAGTTACCTTACACACCGGTACGAGGGTGAAGATGACATGCCAGCGCATATAAAAGCCTCTCTGGGTCAAGTTTCCTTGACCATTCCTGTAATAAAAGGTGAATTGGCTCTAGGCTCATGGCAGGGCATATATTTATTTGAACATAGGAAAGCTCCAAAAATTAGAGAAGTTGTAGCAAAGCTGCAAAGCGACATATAATTTTACCAGAAGAAAAAAAAGTGTATCAAATAGTATGATGACACAATATGTTGTTGGTAGAAAGCTGGGAACAACAGCCCATGCTCGATGAAACTGATTGAAAGGAAGATCAATGCGCTGCCCTTTTTGTGGTAATATTGATACTCAAGTCAAGGACTCCAGGCCTGCTGAAGATCACGTATCAATTCGCAGACGAAGATTTTGCTCCGCTTGCGGAGGCCGATTTACAACGTATGAGCGGGTGCAATTGCGGGACCTAGTAGTCATAAAGTCTAATGGGCGTCGAGAAGAATTTGATAGAGCAAAGCTTGAAAGATCTATTCGAATTGCGCTGCAAAAGAGACCAGTTGAGCATGAGCGTATGGATCAAATGATCTCTGGAATTGTGCGCAGATTGGAAAGCTCGGGCGAAACAGATATTCCCTCCAATCAAATTGGTGAAATTGTTATGGAATCCTTGGCGCGGATTGACACTGTTGCCTATGTTCGGTTTGCGAGTGTTTATAAGAATTTTCAAAACCCAGATGATTTTGACAAATTTGTTAGTGAGTTACGCCCAAAACCAGTCGAAGAATAGCCTTTAGCATGGTTAGTCAGTCATTGACTTATGAACATTATATGTCTGTAGCTTTGTCTCTTGGTCGCCGCGGGCTTGGTAAAACCTGGCCTAATCCCTCAGTCGGCTGCGTTATTGTGGACGATGGTGTTGTAGTTGGGAGAGGAAATACTGGGGATGGTGGTAGGCCACATGCCGAGACTCAGGCATTGGCCCAAGCCGGTAATCGGGCTCAAGGAGCAACTGTTTTTGTAACATTGGAGCCCTGCTCGCATGAGGGTCATACAGGTTCTTGTGCAAAAGCTCTAATAGATGCAGGTGTTGCCCATGTAGTAGTGGCAATTAGAGATGATGATCCGCGTGTGAACGGTTCCGGTTTGTTAATGTTAAAATCAGCTGGAATTAAGGTCACAACTGGGGTTCTTTCTGAAAAAGCAAAATATGATCATAGTGGTTTTTTGACTAAAATTAACGAAAGTAGACCTAAGGTAACTTTAAAATTAGCAACTAGTCTTGATGGGCGGATTGCTACACGAACAGGTGACAGTCAGTGGATTACAAATGAGAAATCGCGAGAAGTAGTCCACCTTCAACGATCGTCTAACGACGCAATAATGGTTGGTGCAGGAACCGTTCGGAAAGATAATCCAAGACTGACTGTAAGAAATATTGCGCGTTCAGCAAACCCTGTTCGAGTGCTAATTTCGAATAAAATCAACCTACCCCACGATAGTAGCATATTCACTTCTATGAAGGCACATCCCACTTGGATCATCCATGGTGCTGATACAAATGAAGGAACAAAAGAGACATGGGCCAAAGAGGGAGCAAAGCTGCTGGAAGCAAAATCTAACAATGGTAAAATTGTACTCAAAAACGCACTTAAAAACTTGGCACTTGAAGGGCTTACTTCAGTTTATTGCGAAGGTGGCAGTAATCTAGCCGCAGGCTTGCTGTCAAACAATCTTGTAGATGAATTGATTATTTTCACAGCAGGAATCATTATAGGAGAGGATGGTTTGCCAACAGTTGCATCGTTAGGACTTGATAAACTCCAAGACGCTAGACGTTTAGAGTTAATGGAATCCGTAACTCTGGGCGGTGATATAATGACTCGATGGTCTGTAAAATAATCAAGCTCTAGAAAAGTATAAAAATCATAACAATTTAGTTTGAAACTAGCACTTCTAATATTGCTTTTTACTAGGTAAGTTCCAGATATCCAGATTAGTTAGGTATTGAAATTCTAATTTTCAAAAAATAGGTCGGAAGGATTGTAGCATGTTCACTGGAATAGTAACCGACATAGGAAGAATTATTGAGCTTGAAAAGCGAGGCGACTTAAGGGCACGTGTAGAGACAAATTATGATATGAGTACCGTCGCGATCGGTGCGTCTATTGCATGTGACGGAATTTGTTTAACAGTAATCAAAACTGGGTCTAATTGGTTTGACGTAGAGATTAGCGCGGAAAGTGTTGAAAAGACCCACTTGAAATTTAACACATGGGTGATTGGAACGAGCCTTAACCTGGAAAGAGCTCTTAGAGTTGGAGATGAGCTTGGGGGGCATATAGTTTCTGGGCATGTCGACGGGGTCGTTGAAATAGTGGATATGAAGGATGAAGGCGACAGTACTAGATTTGTTTTTTTAGCACCCTCAGATTTGCAAAAATTTATTGCTCCAAAAGGGTCGGTCGCCCTAAATGGAACTTCTCTAACTGTAAACGAGGTTCATTCGTCAAAATTTGGAGTAAATGTAATTCCTCATACTAAAGAAGTAACTACTTGGGGCTCTTCAAAAATTGGTGACCATTTAAACTTAGAGATTGATACGCTGGCTCGCTACGTGGCACGATTGAAAGAAGTGAATGAAGAGACCGCTCACTCGGCTGGCTGAAATCCCTCAATCAGTTGAAAAAGACCAATTCGCGCTCCAACAAATATGCAGAATAATGTTATTGGAGCAGAATAACTTAGAGTGCTGAATGCTGTTAAGCCTTGGCCAACAGAGCAGCCGAAAGATATTACAGCGCCAACTCCCATTATTGAGGCGCCAAGGATTTGACGCTTCAGTTCTCGTGGGTCTTCACATGCCTCCCAGCGAAAATGACCTTTTATCAGAGAGCCGATAAACGCACCAATTAGTACTCCGATTACTGCTCCGATGCCAAACTATATATTTATGGCACTTCCGTACATAGCGTAAAGAATAGTTTCACCCACTGGTGCAACAAATGTGAAAGATTGAATTGCAAGTGGATCGTATGCTTCGGAAGCTATCCATGATGTCCCTAACCACCCAGCAACAATAGCTATCGCCACAATTGCCGACCAAAAAATAGAGTTAAATTGAATTTTTTCTTTCCAATTATAAAAGCCATAAATTAGAAAAATTACTCCTATTGCAGACCCTCCAATTACTGGATTAATTCCAAAGCTCTGGAACCCAAGGTGTGATATACTCGGTGGTGTATGAGATTCCAGTGGCATTACAGGAAATAGGCTCACGCGTGCTCTTGCTAGTGGACCAGATATGGTCACATAAGCAGAAACTCCCATTACCAAAACAATTACAAATGATCGCAAATCACCTCCCCCAAGACGAGCCAGAGCTCCATATCCACAATTGCCGCAGATTGCCATTCCATATCCAAAAAGAAGACCTCCAAATATGGCAGAAAATGGGTTCCATTCTGTGGATAGGTATAGACTTTCTAAAATATTAATTAGGCCATAATATGACAATAAATGCACAAATATGATACTTAAGCCGAGTGCTATTGCCCACATTCGGACCCTTATTTGCGACCCACCATAAGTTGCATCTTCAATCGCTCCAAGTGTACAAAATCTACCCATTCGAGCGGCTAATCCTAAAAGAATACCTCCGCATAAACCAATTATTGCCGATAGTTCATGTACATCTAGAGTTTCGGGCATAGTTTATAAAATCCTCTGGGGTAACCGGCACTCTGATCGTTGGCAGAATAAAATATATTAATCACTCTTGGGAGCACAAAACAAATCATACACAACTTCCAAAACACGTTTAGGCTTATCGTCGGCCAGGCGGTAGTAGATCGTTTTGCCGTCACGTCTTGGAATTACAAGTCCTTCTAGCCTTAGCCTTGATAACTGTTGTGATACTGCGGCTTGTCTTGCTGAAATAAGATCTTCAAGTTCTGTCACAGTTTTTTCACCAGAAACCAAATGACATAAAATCATCAGACGTCCTTCATGACTTATCGCCTTCAAGAAAGCAGACGCACTCGTAGCTTTTTCCACTACAGCATCCAATTCGTCGTCTGACATATTTTTTGTTATGACTGGGAGTGTCATTAAAATCTGTATCCTTATATGCGGCTCAAGTTAATCTAAATTAATTTTGGGTTCAATTTTTATTTGGTTTAACTAATTGCGTATTTTCTAATCTAATTCAAAATTGGTTTCTCGTTTAAGCATCACTTCCAACATTCCCCAGAATAGATCATCTCCGATATATCCCTCTATTCTGGATATTTCTTTTGAATTTTTAGTTAGTATGAAGGTAGGGGTAAAAACAACTGGATTTACTGATGTAAGAGTTTGTTCATAATCAGCAATGTCAACTCGCATTAATGGAGCGATACTTCCTTCCATAGTTTTCGGATATATTGAGGAGATTTCTTCATCCCAAATTTCACAGTATATACACCCTTCTTGTTCAACATACACGAGATTGTATTTATCTGCCGCATGTGAAAAATTTAAGGTCGTGGTCAAAATAAGAAAAGTAAGTTTTATTTTAAATAATAAATTTCTCATGGGACAACCCGTGATTGACGCAAGTTTATACATCTTCTATAATATGAATATGTGAATTAGACAAGGATTTGCCAATGTTAGACGTCTCATTATGGGGAGCTTTCATCGGCGGTTTAGTTGTATTTTTCTCTCCTTGTATCTTGCCCATTGTACCTTTTTACTTAAGTTACATGGCAGGATCTGGTTTTGCAGTATTAAAGGCAAATGATACCACGCCCTACGAGATCCGAAGACGCGCCTTAATATCTTCAATTAGTTTTTCGCTTGGAATTATATGTGTTTTCATTCTTCTGGGTGCTGCAGCATTTTCTATTTCGCAAACGTTTCGCAGTTATCAAGATGAATTCAGATGGGTGGCTGCAGCTATTATCTTAATAATGGGTCTTCATTTCTTAGGAGTCATAAAAATTGCATTTCTAGATCGCCAGTTTCAAATTCAACTTGGAGACACGGGGAAGATGAATGTAATAGGCTCATTTGTAGTTGGTCTTGCCTTCGCTGCAGGTTGGACACCGTGTGTCGGGGGGGTGTTAACTGCTGTTATTATGACGGCCTCATTGGAAACAACAGCTTATCGCGGTTTGCTGTTATTGTTTGTTTTTGGGGTCGGTTTGACCATGCCTTTTACAATTGCCGCCTGGTTCATAAATCCTTTTCTGCATTTTATGGCACGGTTTCGTTCCTATCTTGGTTACGTAGAAAAGTTTATGGGGTTGCTACTAATCTTTTTTGCAGGCCTT
>VMBT01001200.1_pt1 | contig 14017 bp, 9 predicted proteins | sample 4404301 | NCBI WGS metagenome assembly VMBT01 (sample SAMN12238535, study PRJNA552566) | marine metagenome | isolation source: Coastal seawater | place: USA: coastal Georgia, Sapelo Island | collected 2008-08/2009-08
TGGCCAGGAGGATGTGCTCCTTGGTTTGGGCCATGGGGCCGTCGGTGGCGGCACAGACCAGGATGGCGCCGTCCATCTGGGCAGCACCGGTGATCATGTTCTTCACGTAGTCCGCGTGACCGGGGCAGTCCACGTGGGCGTAGTGACGACCGTCGGTCTCGTACTCAACGTGGGCGGTGTTGATGGTGATACCGCGCTCACGCTCTTCGGGAGCACCGTCGATGTCGGCGTAGTTCTGAACTTTGGCCTGACCCTTCTTGGCCAGCACGTTGGTGATGGCGGCGGTGAGGGTGGTCTTGCCGTGGTCAACGTGGCCGATGGTGCCGATGTTGACGTGGGGCTTATTCCTTTCGAACTTCTCGCGAGCCATGATGAAAAAGAATCGGGGGGTAAATGGGTAGGGAAAAGATCAGGAATTGCCCTGATTCTTGGAGATGATGGCTTCTGCCACGTTGCGAGGAATTTCCTCGTAATGGCTGAATTCCATCGAGAAGATACCCCGACCCTGGGTCATGGATCGGAGCTGGGTGGCGTAGCCGAACATCTCGGCCAGGGGCACCTTGGACTGGACCTTGGACTGACCATCATCGATGGACTGTCCTTCGACCTGACCGCGGCGCGATGAGAGGTCACCGATGACGCTTCCGAGGAAGTCCTCAGGAACCTCAACTTCGACCTTCATCATGGGCTCAAGAAGTACGGGATTGCACTTCTTGACGCCGTCTTTGAAGGCCATGGAGCCGGCGATCTTGAACGCCATCTCCGAGGAGTCGACGTCATGGTACGACCCGTCGATCATGGTGACCTTCACATCGATCATCGGGAATCCTGCAATCACACCGGACTGGCAGGTTTCCTTCATGCCGGCTTCAGCCGGACCGATGTACTCCTTGGGCACGACGCCGCCAACAATCTTGTTGACGAACTCGAACCCGGAACCCGGCTCGCCGGGCTCCATTTCGATCACCACGTGGCCGTACTGGCCCTTACCACCGGTTTGACGGGCAAATTTGCCCTCGCCCTTGGCGCTGGCGCGAATGGTTTCGCGATAGGACACCTGAGGAGCACCGATGTTGGCCTCCACCTTGAATTCGCGCAGCATGCGGTCCACCAGGATCTCCAGGTGGAGTTCGCCCATGCCGGCGATCACGGTTTGGCCGGTCTCTGCATCCGTGCGAACCCGGAAGGTCGGGTCCTCTTCGGAGAGGGACTGCAGGGCTTTGGAGAGTTTCTCCATGTCGCCCTTGGTCTTGGGCTCGACAGCCACCGAGATCACGGGCTCGGGGATGTAGAGCGATTCCAGGATGATCGGATCGGAGTCGACACAGAGGGTGTCGCCGGTGGTGGTGTCCTTAAGACCCAGAACGGCGCCGAGATCACCGGCGCGGAGTTCGTCCACTTCCTCGCGGTCGTCGGCCTTCAGGACGATCAAGCGAGAGATGCGCTCTTTCTTGTCCTTGGTGGAGTTCAGCACGTAGCTGCCCTTCTGGAGCACACCCGAGTAGATGCGCACAAAGGTGAGCTTGCCGAAGGGGTCAGCCATGACCTTGAAGGCCAGTGCGCTGAAGGGGGCGTTGTCGTCGGCGGGACGCACCGCTTCGCTCCCATCAGCCAGAAGACCCTGGATCGGGGGCACATCCACCGGGGCGGGCATGTAGTCCACCACGGCATCCAGCAGCAGCTGAACGCCCTTGTTCTTGAAGGCGGAGCCGCAGAGCATGGGCACCAGGCCGTGCTTCAGCACGCCCTCGCGGACACCCTTGGCCAGTTCCGCTTCGCTGAGCTCGCCGTCCTCGAGGAACTTTTCGATCAGCGCTTCATCGGTTTCAGCGACGGTCTCCATCAGAGTGGCGCGCCACTCGTCGACGAGATCCTTCATGTCAGCCGGGACATCGGTCTCTTCGATGTCCTTGCCGAGGTCGTCCTTGTAGATGAAGGCGCGGTTCTTGACCAGGTCGATAATCCCGCTCAGTTCACCCTCAGCGCCGATGGGCAGCTGAATCGGAACGGCGTTGGCCTTCAGGCGGTCCTTGATTTGACCGTGCACCTTGAGGAAGTCAGCGCCGGTGCGGTCCATCTTGTTGACGAACACCATGCGCGGAACGCTGTAGCGGTCCGCTTGACGCCAGACGGTTTCCGACTGGGGCTGAACACCACCGACGGCACAGAAGACGGCGATCACGCCATCGAGCACACGCATGGAGCGCTCCACCTCAATGGTGAAGTCCACGTGGCCGGGGGTATCAATGATGTTGATGCGGTGATCGTTCCAGCTGGTGGAGATCGCCGCAGCAGTGATGGTGATGCCCCGCTCGCGCTCCTGGGCCATCCAGTCGGTCACGGCGGCGCCGTCATGCACCTCACCGATCTTGTGCACCACACCTGAATAAAACAGGATTCGTTCAGTGGTGGTGGTTTTACCGGCATCAATGTGTGCCGCAATACCAATATTTCTGACGCGTTCCAGGGGAATAGCGCGAGCCACGGGGCAGGTCTCCGGAGGGTGGAATCGACAAAAAAGCGGGCGTCACTCTACAAGTCGGTCACATCCGACCTGAGATGCCGCAGTTCCGCTTAGTAGCGGTAGTGGGCGAAGGCCTTGTTGGCTTCGGCCATCTTGTGGGTCTCTTCGCGCTTGCGAACGGCGCTGCCAGCTTCGTTGGCGGCATCCATCAGTTCGCCGGCCAGCTTCTGGGCCATGCTCCGGCCGTTGCGGGCGCGCGAGAAATTCACGAGCCAGCGCAGGGCCATGGCGGTGCCACGCTCCTGACGGACTTCCATGGGCACCTGGTAGGTGGCACCACCGACGCGGCGGGCACGCACTTCCACGAGGGGAGTGGCGTTCTTCACCGCGGTTTCGAACAGCTCGAGGGCGTCACTGCCGGTCCGCTCGTTGATCAGCGTGAAGGCGTCGGAAAGAATCCGCTGAGCGGTGGACTTCTTGCCGTGCTTCATCAGACGGGCAACCATCATGGTTGCCAGACGGCTGTTGAACTGGGGATCGGGAAGAACCGGGCGCTTCTCGGCGGCGTTGCGGCGTGACATAGAGCTAAGGGGAGGAAGTCAGAAACGAACGTCGAAGGAGATCAATCCTTGGGGGTTTTGGCGCCGTACTTGGAGCGGGACTGACGACGGTCCTTCACACCCGCGGTGTCGAGGGTGCCGCGAATGATGTGGTAGCGGACACCGGGCAGGTCCTTCACACGACCGCCGCGGATCATCACCACGGAGTGTTCCTGCAGGTTGTGGCCGATACCGGGGATATAGGCGGTCACCTCAAAGCCGGAGGTCAGGCGCACACGGGCCACCTTCCGCAGAGCCGAGTTCGGCTTCTTCGGGGTTGAGGTGTACACGCGGGTGCAGACACCACGGCGCTCAGGGCAGGAGCGCAGTGCGGGCGACTTGGTCTTGCGGGTAAGGCGCGTCCGCTCACTGCGGATCAGCTGCTGAATCGTGGGCATCGAGGGCCGGGAGTTTTCGAGGGGCCGGAAGCGAGGTCGGAGAGCCGACCGTTTCGACAATCCGCCACATTACTTTGTCGAGGTGCTGCCACCCAGAACGGGTTCGTCAGCGGGGCCAAAGGCCGCACCACAAGCGCAAACGCGGTGCTCTCGGCCGGTGCGGATCAAGAATCCGCCCCCGCTGAGGTCACCTCGATAGTCGAGCTCGAGGGTGTTGAGTCGCTCGCCCTGGTCGCCGGGGGCAAACAGAGTGATCCCGTCGGCGCGTGCCACGGGAACTCCGGCCAGACGGCCAGGACGAATGCGAATCACCCAGCGCTCGCAGGTGCCATCCACCAGGTCAAGGTGCATCATCCCCGGGGTGCCGGCGACGGCCGCTTGGCGGCCGAGCTCTGCGGCAGCCGCTGCGGTGAGTTGCATGCCTTGGCCCTTGGGCATGGCAAAGAAAAGGCTGGGTCGACCCAGTGTGTCAGGGCGGGCTGGAGGCCAGCCGCGCCGGCGGACGGTTGGGCCGTGGCATCGGTGCACGGGGGATCAAGCCAATGCCGTTGTGGACCGAGCCAGCGATGCCCCGCCCTTTCACGGTTTGGACATCCGCCAGAACCAGGCCGGTGGAGCTGCCTCCATCGAGGTTCAGCGCCTCCTTGAGGCCGCGCTGTTTCAGGAGTAACGCCGTTTCCATCAAGGTCGGCCCGGCGTTATTGACCCCCTGCAGGGTGATCAGCCACAGCTGACGTCCGTCGCTGGCGATCACGGTTCTTGGGGCGCCCTGACGGATGAAGCCAGGGCTGAATCCCTCCGCTTGGCCGTTGAGGGCCACCAGCCCAGAGCGCAGCAGCAGCGGGCCACCGCCGACCACAAAGGGTTTGTCCCCAACGACGGAAGTCGATCGGCTGCTGAGCACGAGGCGTTCTCCCGGCTGCCAGTCGACCTGAACCCCGCCGCGGGCCACCAACAGTTCATCCCCGGCGCGCAAGGGGACCCCGGGTTGGGGAATGCCCTCGATGCGCTGTTGCACAACGCCATTGCGGAGCACGAACCCCAGTTCTTGGCCGGTTAACGGCTGATAGCGCGGACCCCAGGCTTCGGTGTAGCGGGCCAGTCCCTTCTGGACGTAGCCGCTGTTCAGGCTGATCAGCGACCAGCGCCGTTGGCGTGGATCGAGCACGCTCTCCTGGAGCCTGAGTCGATCGAACTGGGGAAGTTCACCATCGCCCCAGCCCACGGCCCCCCGATTCAGGATCGGTCCTGAGAGCCACTGGCCGTTGTCCTTCAGCGCCCCGAGGGGAAGCCGGTTCACGCGATTGAAAAAGCCGCCATTGATGGCGATCAGGGCCGATTCATTGCGGGCCAGCTGACTGAGGCTGCTGAGGCCCTTCATCCCGTTGCTTCGGTTGAGCGGGCGCAGGTCGACCGGGACTCGGCGTGGATCGAGCTGGACGCTGTTGATCAGGACCTGGCGGTTGCCGATGCGGTCCACCGTTCGATTGAGGGCTAGCCCCTGGCGCTGCAGGGTCGCAAGGGCGGTGTTGGGGCTGGTGCCGCTCGGGCGATTGAGGCTGGTGAGTGCGGTGTCGCTGGGCAGGTCGAGGACCAGGCGCCAAGGCCGGCCCAGGGTTAGGCGTTCCCCTTTGGCCTCCAGCTGCAGCCAGCCGTTCTCTTGGCGGGGTTTCAGCCCCAGCCCTGCCAGTTGCCGCAGTTGCTCTGGGTTGCCTTCGGCACTGATGGCCAGTTGGCCGTCATCGCTGCGCACCAGCGCCGGGGCCTTGAGGTCAAGGACCACGCGCCGGCCGCTGATGCCGTTGTCCCTGGCGCGGATCGCTTGCAGGGGGCGAACCGGGAGCTCCAGGCTCAGTTCGTTTTTCCCGAAGGGCTCAACGCGTACGCCGACGCGGCGCAGCAGGTCGCTGACTGGAACAGCGACCTCATCCCCCAGGCTCTGTTGTCGCCTGGCGGGAAGGCTGATTTCGCTGCCAAACCATTCCAGTTGCAGCATGCCCCGCTCTCCGCTGGAGCGCTGGACGCCGAGCTGGTTCTCCAGGAATTCGAGGGTGAGCCAGAGCTCGCCCCGTTCGATGCGCCAGCGGGCTGGTTGCGTGCGTCCGTTGGCGCGAATCAGTGACCCTTCCGCCTGCCGGATCGGTCTCACCTCGGCCGGTGGCGGAGGCGGTGGAATGAGCGGGATCCCGGGATGCAGGGCTGCCAGGACGGGCATCAAAGCCATGAAGCAGCCCGCTCAGTCTCGAAACGCTAGCGACCTTGGAGCGGTCCGCCAGCACTTGCTTGAGTTGCAGGTGGTCCAGCTTTTAGATTCAGAAGCTCGCAGCGGGACCGAGGTTTAGGGCGATCCGTCGCCTTCCGTTCGGTCGACCCGGCTGCTTCGTTACTACCGATAGACCTGTTGTCGCTGGGCTATGCCGCTGTCTTCTCGTCCTGTTTGGCCCCATTGCGACAGCCCCGCCCCGGCAGAGGTGGCCGGCGAGAAGGATGCCTGCGGCGTTGGTTTTCTGGCGAACCTCAAAGGTGAGACCAGCCACTGGGTCCTGAAGCAGGCCCTGCGCGGTCTGGACTGCATGGAGCACCGCGGCGGCTGCGGCGGCGATGGCGATTCCGGCGATGGCGCCGGTGTGCTCTGCGGCATCCCCTGGACCTATCTCGAGGCGGTTTGGCCTGAAGCTGCCGCCGCCTCAGCTGCAACCCGTGGTTTGGGCATGGTGTTCCTGCCTGCCGAGGCGGGCAAGCGCGATCAAGCCAAGGCCTTTTGCGACGAGGAAGCCCAGGCCCTGGGACTGCGCAGCCTGGGCTGGCGCAGCGTTCCCGTGGACCCCAGCGTCTTAGGTCCCCTAGCCCGCGGCACGGCTCCAGTGATTGAGCAGTGGCTGCTCGCTGCCGATTGCGATGGTGACGCCCTCGAGGCCCTGCTGTTCCGCCTGCGGCGCCGCTGCGGCGATCGTGCGCGCAGTGTCTGGGGTGCCGTCCCAAGCGACCTTTACTTCGCGTCCTTGAGCAGCCGGACGGTTGTCTACAAGGGCATGGTCCGCTCGGAGGTCCTCTCCGCCTACTACGGGGACCTTCGCGATGAACGCTTCGCGGTCAGTTTCGCGGTTTATCACCGTCGTTTCAGCACCAACACGCTGCCCCGCTGGCCCCTGGCCCAGCCGATGCGTCTCCTGGGCCACAACGGCGAGATCAACACCCTTCTGGGCAACCTGAATTGGGCCCGCGCCGCCGAGGCTGATCTCGATGCGGTTTGGGGCGATGCCGCTTCGGACCTCAAGCCGGTGGTGAATTCCGCCTTCAGCGATTCGGCCAACCTTGATGCCACCCTCGAGCTGCTGGTTCGCAGTGGTCGCCCGATCACCGAGAGCCTGCTGACCCTGGTGCCGGAGGCCTTCCGCGATCAGCCGGCCCTGGCTGACAAGCCAGCGGTCCAGGCCTTCTATGAGTACTCGGCCTGCACCCAGGAGCCCTGGGATGGCCCAGCGCTTCTGGTCTTCGCCGATGGCCGCAGCGTTGGCGCCACCTTGGATCGCAATGGCCTGCGCCCGGCTCGCTACTGCATCACCAGCGACGGCTTTGTGGTGATGGGCTCGGAAACCGGCGTGGTGGAGCTCGAGGAAAGCCGGATCATCGAGAAGGGTCGCCTGGGCCCCGGCCAGATGTTGGCCGTTGATCTGGAGAACGGTCGCCTGCTTCACAACTGGGACGTCAAGCAAGAGGTGGCCGCGCGTCACCCCTACGGCCAGTGGTTGGCGGAGCACCGCCGCACCCTGACGGCCCAGCCCTGGACCCAGGAGCGCCAGCTGGCTGACCTGGAGCTGCTCCAGCAGCAAACCGCCTTTGGTTTCACCGCCGAGGACTTCGATCTGGTGATCGAGGACATGGCCGGTGCGGCCAAGGAGCCCACCTACTGCATGGGTGATGACATCCCCTTGGCGGTGCTCTCCGATAAGCCCCACCTTCTGTACGACTACTTCAAGCAGCGCTTCGCCCAGGTCACCAACCCGCCGATTGACCCCCTGCGGGAGAAGTTGGTGATGAGCCTGGAGATGCATCTGGGCAAGCGGGGCTCTCCCCTCAAGCCCGAGGCCGCCGCGGCAGCGGTTCTGCATCTCAACAGCCCGATCCTTAATGAGGCCGAGTTGGCGGCGGCCACCCAGCAGGGCATTGCCAGCCGCACGCTCTCGACCCTGATGCCGATCACCGGCGGACCGGCCGGCCTTGAGGCGGCACTGACCCAGCTCTGCAGCGACGCTGAAGCCGCCGTGCGCAGCGGCAACCAAATCCTGGTGCTCTCTGACCGGGGAATCACGGCGACCACGTCCTATATCCCCCCGCTCCTGGCGGTGGGTGCGGTGCACCATCACCTGCTGAACCAGGGACTGCGCCTGCAGACCTCCCTGGTGGCTGAGACCGCCCAGTGCTGGAGCACCCACCACCTGGCTTGCCTGATCGGCTACGGCGCCAGCGCTGTTTGCCCCTGGCTCACCTGGGAGACCACGCGTCATTGGCTGGCCCATCCCAAGACGCAGAAATTGATTGAGCGGGGCAAGCTGCCCGCCCTGACCCCCGATCAGGTCCAGGCCAATGTGCGCAAGGCCCTCGAAGACGGTCTGCGCAAGATCCTCTCCAAGATCGGCATCTCCCTGCTGGCCAGCTACCACGGAGCCCAGATCTTCGAGGCGATCGGTGTCGGTGCCGATCTGATCGAGCGGGCCTTCAAGGGCACCACCAGCCGCGTGGCTGGCCTGAGCCTGGCGGAATTGGCCAGCGAGACGCTGACCTTCCACGCCAAGGCGTTCCCAGAACTCAACCGCACCAAGCTCGAGTTCATGGGCTTTGTGCAGTACCGGACCGGCGGGGAATACCACCTCAACAGCCCGGAGATGACCAAGGCTCTCCATGCGGCGATCAAGCAGGGGCCCGGCTACGACCACTTCTCCACCTACAAAACCCTGGTGGAGAACCGTCCGGTGACGGCCCTGCGGGACCTCCTGGAGCTGCAACCCGCCGCCACTCCGCTGCCCCTCGATCAGGTCGAGAGCATCGAGAGCATCTGTGAGCGCTTCTGCACCGGCGGCATGAGCTTGGGTGCGCTCTCGCGCGAAGCCCATGAAGTCTTGGCCGTCGCGATGAACCGCATCGGCGGCAAGAGCAACAGCGGTGAGGGCGGCGAGGACCCGGCTCGCTTCAAGGTCCTGGGGGATGTGAATGCGGAGGGCCTCTCCGCCACCCTGCCCTCGATCAAGGGTCTGAAAAACGGGGACACCGCCTGCTCTGCGATCAAGCAGATCGCCTCGGGCCGCTTTGGCGTGACCCCCGAGTACCTGCGCAGCGGCAAGCAGCTCGAGATCAAGGTGGCCCAAGGGGCCAAGCCCGGTGAAGGCGGCCAGCTTCCCGGTCCGAAGGTCGATCCCTACATCGCCTGGTTGCGCAACAGCAAGCCTGGGGTGGCCTTGATCTCACCGCCGCCTCACCACGACATCTATTCGATCGAGGATCTGGCGCAGCTCATCCATGACCTGCACCAGGTGCATCCCGCCGCCAAGGTCAGCGTCAAGCTGGTGGCTGAGATCGGCATCGGCACCATCGCGGCAGGTGTGGCCAAGGCCAATGCCGATGTCATCCAGATCTCTGGCCATGACGGCGGCACCGGTGCCTCGCCCCTGAGCTCGATCAAGCATGCCGGCGGTCCCTGGGAACTCGGTCTGACCGAGGTTCACCGGGCTCTGCTGGAGAACGGCCTGCGTGATCGCGTGCTGCTGCGGGCCGATGGCGGCCTGAAGACCGGCTGGGACGTGGTCATCGCCGCCCTGCTGGGCGCTGAGGAATACGGCTTCGGTTCGATCGCGATGATCGCCGAGGGCTGCATCATGGCCCGCGTTTGCCACACCAATAACTGCCCGGTCGGCGTGGCCACCCAGAAGGAGGCCCTGCGCAAGCGCTTCACCGGTCTGCCTGAGCAGGTGGTGAACTTCTTCCTGTTCGTCGCTGAGGAAGTGCGTCAGCTGATGAGCGTGCTGGGCGTGGCCCGTCTGGAGGACCTGATTGGTCGCTCGGACCTGCTGAAGCCCCGCGCTGTGCAGCTGGCGAAAACCAAGGCCCTGGATCTCTCCTGCCTGCTGGATCCCATCCCCCAGGCGGCCGATCGCGCCTGGTTGCGCCACGCCGAGGCGGCCCATGGCAACGGCGTGATCCTTGAGGATCAGCTGCTGGCTGATGCCGAGCTGATGGCGGCCATTGAGAACCACGGCCAGCTCGCCAGGACCCTGCCGATCATCAACACCGATCGCAGCGTCTGCGCCCGTCTGGGCGGTGAGATCGCGGCTCGCCATGGCAACACCGGCTTCCAGGGACAACTCGACCTCACCTATGAGGGTGCGGCGGGACAGAGCTTTGGCGCATTCACCGTTCAGGGCATGAATGTGCGCCTGGTGGGTGAGGCCAACGACTACGTCGGCAAAGGCATCAACGGTGGTCGCATCACCGTCGTTCCCCCTGCCGGTGGCAATGATCCCGGTGCCCAGGTGATCCTGGGGAACACCTGCCTCTATGGCGCCACCGGTGGTGAGCTCTTTGCCCTCGGCCGTGCCGGTGAGCGTTTCGCTGTGCGCAACAGCGGCGTCAAGACCGTGGTGGAAGGCGCCGGCGACCACTGCTGCGAATACATGACCGGTGGTGTGGTCGTGGTGCTCGGCAGCACGGGCCGCAACGTGGGCGCCGGCATGACCGGTGGCGTCACCTTCATCCTCGATGAGAACGGTGGTCTGCGCGATCGCGTCAACCCTGAGATCGTCGAGATCTGTGAGCTCACGACCCCTGAGCAGGAGGCCATGCTCAAGCCTCTGCTCGAGGCCCATCTCGCGGCCACCGGCAGCAGCAAGGCGTCCACGATCCTGGGCGACTGGTCCAGCTGGAAAGGGCGCTTCAAGGTGCTGGTTCCCCCCAGCGAGAAGGCCAACGTCGGCCTGGCGGAGCGGGAGGCGGTGGCGGCCTGAGCCGCCGGTTCTCCGCTCCTTCGGGTTCGGTTGCTGCACCACTGGGTCGGCTCACCCCACCCTTTGGTTCGGCTGGCCCGACCGCTGCAATCCGAGACCGTCCATAGCGTTTGGGCAACCGCAACGGAGCCATGCCTCCTGAGTTCGCCCAACCCTTTCAACAGCTCTTTGCCCGCCAGATGACCCTGGCCCTGCTCGAGCACTGTGTCCGCCTGGATGCTCCCGTGAGCCTGGTGAACCAGCGCCTGGATGCCCTTGGGGACTGCCCTGAGGCCCAGGCTCTGGAAGCTGAATTTCTGCTGGAGCCCCAGGCTTAAGCCAGGCCTAGCGGGGGTGCAGCTGCATCAGGCGCTGCACCTCACCGGCGTGATAGCTGCTGCGGGTCAGGGGAGTGCTGACCACCTGCAGGAAGCCCAGCTCCTGCTCGCCGTGGAGACGGAAGCGCTCGAATTGCTCGGGGGTGACGAACCGATCCACCGGCAGGTGCTTCGGCCCCGGGGAGAGGTACTGGCCGATCGTGACGATGTCGACCCGGTGTTCCCTGAGATCCAGCAGGGTCTCGATCACTTCCTCGTCGCTTTCCCCAAGGCCGACCATCAGGCCGGACTTGCTGTAGGCCTTCGGCCAGCGCTCCCGCACCTGCAGCAGCAGCTCGAGCGAGCGTTCGTAGATCCCCTGGGGTCTGGCTTTTTTGTAGAGCCTGGGCACCGTCTCGATGTTGTGGTTCAGCACATCGGGGCCGGCCTCCATCACCGTGGCCAGGGCATCCCAGTCCCCGCAGAAATCAGGGATCAGCAGCTCAATGGTGGTCTGGGGAGAGCGCTGGCGGACCGCCTCGATGCAGGCCACAAATTGGCTGGCTCCGCCATCGCTCAGGTCGTCGCGATTCACCGAGGTGATCACCACATGCTTCAGGCCCAGCCGCGCGGTGGCTTCCCCCAGGCGCTCGGGCTCGGTCGGATCGAGGCTGCGAACGCTCTTGTCGAAATCGATGTCGCAGTAGGGGCAGGCCCGGGTGCAGCCCGGCCCCATGATCAAAAAGGTCGCCGTGCCCCCGGCGAAGCACTCGCCGATGTTCGGGCAGCTGGCCTCCTGGCAGACGGTGTTGAGCTTGAGATCCAGCAGCAGATCGGCCACTTCCCCGATCCGTTCCCGCTGGGGAGCTTTGACGCGCAGCCAGTCGGGTTTCAGCAAGGGATGAGGAGCGCGCCGAAGGCACCAAAGGGCTGGCTGACTCTAGGAAGCGACTGGTCCACCATCTCCTACACTCCGCCCATCGGGATGTAGCGCAGCTTGGTAGCGCACTTCGTTCGGGACGAAGGGGCCGCAGGTTCGAATCCTGTCATCCCGATTCTTATTGCAGCTCTGCGCCTGGATATCCCCTCGGGGTGACCATCCGGCCGTCCTCGGCGCGACTGCTGCTGTTGCCGATCAGCACCAGGGTGAGCATGTCCACCTGCTCGATCGGAAGACCGCCGAGTTCGTGCAGGGTCACCTGCTCTTCGGGGCGCCCGAGTTGGCGAGCGAGGACCACAGGCGTGCTGGCAGGCCGTCCGGCGAGCAGAAGCTGCTGGGCCCGCTCCAGCTGCCAATCCCTGCCCTTGGAGCGCGGGTTGTAGAGGGCGACGACAAAGTCGCCTGCCGCCGCTGCCACCAGGCGCTTTTCGATCACCTCCCAAGGGGTCAGACGGTCGCTCAGGCTGATGGTGCAGAAGTCGTGCATCAACGGTGCTCCGGCCCGGGCCGCGGCAACCTGCAGGGCTGAGATCCCGGGATGGACCTCGAAGCCCGGACGGTCCAGGGGATCGAGCTCGAGCCAGAGCTCCAGGGCCAGTCCCGCCATCCCATAGATGCCGCTATCCCCCGAGGAGACCAAGGAGACGGTCTGTCCCTCGCAGGCCAGGCGCAGCGCCTGCCTGCAGCGTTCTCGCTCTTGGGTCAGCTGACCGTCACTGCGCAGTTGATCGGGGCGCCGCAGCGGTTCCAGTAAATCCAGGTAGAGCCCGTAGCCGACCCAAACGCAGCTCTGGCTGAGGGCCGCTTTGGCGTCCGGGGTCAGGAGGTCCAGCCGTCCTGGCCCACTGCCGATCAGATGCAACTGGCCGCGATGGGGTGCCCATTGACTGGCGGCCAGGGCCAGAGCTGCGGTCGCCGCTCCCTGTTCCCCTGCTTCGGCGCGGCTGATCTGCTTTTCGGCCAGCAGCGTTGCCTCCGGGCCTGCCGCCAGAAGGGCCGAGGCCTCCGCCACGCTGGCGGTTCCCAGTTCGGCCGCGACCACGGCGGAGGGGTTGGGAACCTCCACCGGTGCCAGGCGCTCAGCGCTGAAGCAGCGCAGGGGCCAGCCGCGCTGGTTGGCCAGCGCCAAGAGCGCCGGCTCATCCGCTTTGCGATCGGCACTGGCCAGGCCTGCGATCGCCTCCGGTGCGATCTGGTGTTGCGCGATCAGTTGGTCGCAGCAGCGCTCCAGCAGGCTCAGGCTGGTGTTGCGCTCGCAGCCCATTCCCAGCCAGACGCTGGGCGGGTGCCAGCGGCAGCCCGGATCCGCCCCGACCCCGACTGAAATCCTTTGTGTGGCGGCCTCGGCCCCTGGCGCCAGGCCGGGGAGTTCTTGCCAGCGGGAATTGCCCTGCAGGTGTTGGGCCTCCAGCGCCTCGCCGCGGGCTGCTGCCTTCATGAGCGCGTCCCAGGGGCCGTTGTTGCGTCTCCAGCCCCAGGCCTGACCAAAGCTGTCCAAGGCAACTCGGCCCTCGCCATGGGCGGCACCGGTGATCACCGCCTCCCCCTGGCAGCGGGCCGCCAGTGTCTGAGCCAGGGCCTCGCCACCAGCCCCGTGGCCTCCCAGTAGGGGGATGGCAAAGCGTCCGCTTGGATCCAGGACGACCACCGCTGGGTCGCTGGCCTTGCTCTCGAGCTGAGGCGCGATCAGTCGGGTGATGGCCCCACAGGCCCCGACGGCCACAAAGGCCCGACTTGTGCTCCAGTTGGCCTCGAGCAGGGCCTGCAGTTCCCCAGGCCCCCAGTGGTTTCCATCGGCCGGGCTGGCCAGACGGTCAATCTCACCTGATTGCAGGAGGCGTCGCAGCAGCGGGAGGCCGCTGGCGCTGAGGCTGAATCCCCAAATCAGGCTGTCGTTCATCCCCCCAGCTTCGCCTTCAGGCCGGCCAAGGGACCCTTGGGCTGCGCTTCGATCAGGGACCCGTCACTGCTGACCAAATCCCGCGCCGATCCACCCAGGCGACTGCTCGGAGCTGTGCGCTCTGCGGGCACAGTTGTTACTGGTGCTGGCGTGGGTGCCACCGCAGTGGGTGCAGGAGGCGTCGGTTCTTCTTCGGGTGCCGAGGGGGGCTCCGCAGGAGCAGGTTCCGGCTCGGGATCGGCTGGGGCGGCTGTCTCCTCCGTGCCCACCGGCAGTTCGCTGGGAGTCGGGCGCGTCTGCTCCAGGGGAGCCGTCAGGGGCGCTGTCTGCGGCTCAGGGTGCTCCGGTTCGTTCGCTTCAGTTGGAGCAGCCTCAGGTTGAACAGCCTCAGATTGTGCGGTCTCGGGTTCCTTGGTCTGGAT
>VMBT01001204.1_pt1 | contig 13999 bp, 15 predicted proteins | sample 4404301 | NCBI WGS metagenome assembly VMBT01 (sample SAMN12238535, study PRJNA552566) | marine metagenome | isolation source: Coastal seawater | place: USA: coastal Georgia, Sapelo Island | collected 2008-08/2009-08
TGGTAGTCTCATCTGTTGCTGGATTTGCTCCACCTTCTGGAGAGTTTGCTACTTTATATGGCCCTGTAAAAACCTTCATGAATAGATTTGTTGAAGCTTTAAATGTTGCTTATAACAAGCACAATATCTATGCCACAGCATTGTGCCCAGGTTTTACTATCACTGAATTTCATAGCGTTAGTGGCACGCAAGAGAGGATGGATAAAGTCCCAAAATTTATGAAGTATTCCGCAGAACATGTTGCTAAAGAGGGCATAGATGGAATGTTTAAAAATAAGGAGATAGTAATTTCTGGAGGTATATATAGATTTTTAGTTAGTGGCTTAAGCTATTTGCCTAAATCCTTTATAAGGTTTATAGGCAATAAAATTGCAGGTGGAAGATATGAGTAGAGTAATTGTGTTAGCTATGTTGTTAGGTAGTTGTACCACTCAGCTTGATGCAAATAAATTTGCTCAAGATCATTTGATTATCGATACACATATTGATATTCCCTATAGATTAAAGGCTCAACTCGATGAAACTGGAAAATTCGAAAATATAGCTGAATCAACCAGTTTTGATTTTGATTATCCTAAAGCAGTTGCAGGTGGTCTTAATGTGCCATTCTTTTCAATTTATTTGCCTGCTAGCACTGAAAGTGATGGAACTAGTTTTGAAGTAGCAAATCAATTAATAGGCATCATCAATGATGTGATTAAAGAAAATAATGATAAATACTTTTTATTGGATCAAAGCACCTATTTAGGGAATTTGCCTGGACAAAACTTAGTTGGAATAGCTCTTGGGATGGAAAATGGTGCTCCGATTGAAGGGTTACTTGATAGAGTTCAATACTTTTATGATAAAGGCATTCGTTACATCACATTGGCGCATTCAGAGAGTAATCATATTTCTGATTCATCATACGATGAAAATAAAAGATGGAAAGGCCTAAGTCCATTTGGAAAAGAGCTTATCGTCGAAATGAACAATGTTGGGATGATGATTGATATTTCTCATGTTTCTGATGATGCTTTTATGCAAGTGCTTGATATTTCAAAAACTCCTGTCATTGCAAGTCACTCTTCGCTTAGATATTTTACACCTGGTTGGGAGAGAAATGTTTCTGATGAAATGTTAATCAAATTAGCAGAAAATGGCGGAGTTCTACAAATTAATTTCGGGTCAAGTTTTATTATAGATAAAACCAGAACTAACGATGCCAATCCAACAGAAGACTATAATTTTGCTACCCTTGAACAAGTTGTAGATCATTTTGATCGTGCTGTGTCATTGGCAGGTATTGATCATGTTGGAATTGGTTCTGACTATGATGGAGTAGGTGATACACTTCCTATTGGTTTAAAGGACGTGTCGCAATTTCCTAATTTAATTGAAGAGCTTTATAAACGTGGTTATTCTAGAAGTGATATCGCTAAGATTTTAGGTGGTAATACGGCTAGAGTATGGCGTGAGGTAGAAGAGTATGCAAAAAATCAATCCAATAGATAATTGGCATAAATCAATAAAAGAACCAAATTTATCATTGCTATATGAAACCCTAGATGATGAATTTTTATTTTATTCACCAGTTGTCTTTAGACCCAAAGAAAAGTACATGGGATTTATATATCTAATTGCTGCAAGTAGAACCTTTCTAACTGCAGAAAATTTTACTTATGCTAGAGAGATTGTTGGAGAGCATGATGCGATGCTTGAGTTTAGTTGTGAAATAAATGGGATCCAAATTAATGGTGTCGATACCTTTAAGTGGAATAATGAAGGTAAGTTTACAGAAATGAAGGTATTGTTGCGTCCTCAAAAAAGCCTTGAACTTATTCAACAAGAAATGGAGAAACATCTCCTGAATCCTGAAATCTGGCGTTAATAATTTATTTTTACATAAAATTATATAGAATAGCGTCATGGCAAAAAAATACGTCAATTTTAGAGTAGGTGGAGTTCCTGAAAGGAAGGAGGATAGTTATACCGTTTGGACCAACGATCTTCTTACAAAACTTATAGCTAGTAAAACTGTTATTGAGCCAAATATGTCAACCTTTGGACATAGATTGTTGGAGAGTGAGGTTATTTTTGTTGTCATATCCGGCAGAGGAATAATGGAAGTTGTTGAATATGCCAATACTCAGGATGGACATGGTTCTGATCCCTCACACGGCATTATGCATAAAGATGAATACTCTTTGTCAGCTGGTGATGTCATTCTCGCTGAAGAAGGTGATTATGTTAAAGTTGTTAATGAAAGTGACCACGACCAATTAGTGTATCTAAGAATTTTTGATAAACAGGGTTGGCGAGGCCGTTCCCCTGAATCAGACCAAGACCCGCAATAAAAATAATATGAAAATTAAAGTATGCGGGGTTACCCGAGAAAAGGATATTGAAGCGCTTATAAGTGCAAATATTGATTATATTGGCTTTAATTTTATTGAATCGAGCCCGCGAAAAGTTTCTGTTGATTGGGCCTTAGATATGTCAAGAAAATACAATTTACATGACAAATTTACATGTCTGTTAGAAAATCCAGTTGCCGATGAGATTGCAAAGATTTTGGACTCCAATGAGCAATCAAATTTCCAACTATATGGTAATTATCAAAAACCTGAGAACAGTATTTGTTTCGAGCCACTTTCTGCAACAAATTTGCAACAAAATGATTTATTAGAAATAAAACCTATTAAAAATACTATTTTCTTACTTGATAATATGGCAAGCATGCTTGGAGGCAGCGGGAATAAATTTGATTGGTCGATCCTTGATAATGCAAGCCTTACAAATTTTATGATTGCTGGAGGAGTTGGAGTAGAGGATTTAGGGTATCTATCAACACTAAATATTTTTGGGGTTGATTTAAATTCAAAAATTGAAATATCTCCAGGTATAAAGGATCTAAATCAGATACAGTTATTGGGAAAGTTTAAACATGGATAAAGGATATTTTGGAAGTTTTGGTGGGTTGTTTATCCCTGAAACTTTGTCTTATGCATTAAGAGAGCTTGATGAGCTTTATAACTCCACCAAAAATGATGCTGCTTTCAGAACCGAACTCGAAGAACTATACAAACATTATGTTGGACGACCATCTCCATTATATTTTGCAGAAAAATATACTACTGATATTGGGGGTCCAAATATATGGTTCAAGCGAGAGGATCTTAATCATACTGGTGCCCATAAAATCAATAATACTGTCGGCCAGGCTTTGTTAGCCAAAAGGCTTGGAAAAAAACGAATCATTGCTGAAACCGGTGCAGGTCAACATGGTGTTGCAACCGCTACAATCTGTGCCAAACTCGATTTAGATTGCACTATTTATATGGGGCAAACCGATATCGTTCGACAGGAGCTGAATGTTTTTAAAATCAAAACTCTTGGCGCAGAAGTAATACCAGTTACTAGTGGAACAGCAACTCTTAAAGATGCCTTAAATGAATCAATAAGGGACTGGGTAACAAATGTAGACAATACACACTACATTATTGGTAGTGTAACTGGCCCACACCCTTATCCAACCATAGTCAGAGATTTTAATGCAATTGCTGGTCAGGAATTAAAACATCAAGCAAAAAATCAAATAGGAAAATTGCCGGATATGATCATTGCCTGTGTTGGTGGTGGTTCTAATGCAATGGGTGTCTTTTATCCTTTTATAGAAGATATAGATGTTCAATTAATAGGAATTGAAGCAGGTGGAAAAAATAGTTCTGATATAGGTAGTGCATCCATATCAGATGGTAGCATAGGTGTGCTACATGGAGCTAAAACAAAGATACTGCAATCCGAGGATGGAAATATTCTGGAAACGAGCAGTATCTCTGCAGGCTTGGATTACCCTGGAGTAGGCCCTGAGCATGCTTATTTAGATGAAGTTAAAAGGGCTAAATATAAAAAAATATACGATGAAGAAGCTCTAGCTGCTTTTTATAAATCCTCAAGGTTGGAGGGGATTATTCCTGCATTAGAAACAGCCCATGCTCTAGCTTATTTAGAAAAATTAGGAAACCTAGATTCATCCAATGATGTAGTTGTAAATATGTCTGGTAGGGGAGATAAGGACCTATATTCCGTAATGAACAATGATAAAAAATAAGTTCTTAAATTTTGCGACCAAACAAAAAAATGCATTTATTCCTTATGTGGTTGCTAATTACCCAAACCAAGATGTTTTTACTGAAACTTTGTATACCTTAAAAGATTTGGGAGCAGATTTAATTGAAGTTGGTATCCCATTTTCTGATCCAATTGCAGAAGGCAAGATTATTGAATCCGCTCATCATAAAGTCCTTAGTAATAATTTTAATTTAGTAACTGCATTGGATGTAATTAAAAATTTTAAATCCAATTCCGATATACCTATTGTTTTAATGGGATATACCAATTCATTTATTTCACCAAGCCTTGAATTATTTATAGAGCGTGCAAAAGACGCACTTGTTGATGGCTTTTTAATTGTAGATTTACCTTATGTAGAAACAGATATCTACAAAACATTCCATGATAATGATATTGAATTTATTCAACTTATCGCCCCAACTACGCCATTAAATGAAATTGAATCATGCATATCAAACAACCCTGCGTTTATATATTTCATCTCACAAAGAGGAGTCACTGGATCATCAAACATCAATAAAAAAGAGGTTTTGGATAATATTCAAGCCATCAGAAATAAAACTAATCTACCGATTGTCTTAGGTTTTGGATTAAAAGATCCATCACAAATAAATGAATTTAAATCTCACGCTGATGGATTTGTAATTGGCAGTGCCATTGTTGAATTATTAAGCCAAGATAATGCTCAAGCAAAATTACGCAAATTTCTGACACCCATCCTTACAGCAATTAAAAATGAATAAAGAAGATTTTTTAACATACAAGAATTCATCTTATTCACATATACCTGTTTATGAAGAATTTACGGCAGATTTAGTCAGTCCACTTTATGTTTATTCAAACTTTTACAATCAAGAAAATACTTTTTTATTTGAATCAGCAAAATCACATGAAGTAAAAGGCCGATACTCAATAATGAGCCTTCCATCTCAGAAAAAATATAATTACTTTAAAGATGAGTTAGAGATAGTTCATGGTTCACAGACTTCCAAACAAAGAATTATTAATGCTTATGATCATATAGATAAAATTAGTCAATCTTTTTCATCGCCAAAAATAGATCATCTCCCTGAATTTCTTGGAGGTTTGGTTGGTTACTTTAGTTATGAATCATTCCAATTTATAGAGCAAAAAGTTACTTTTCCAGATCAAGACATACCTCTAATATCTCTAATAGAATGCAATGAAATAATTATTTTTGATAACTTCAAAGGTACATTTTATATCGTTGTAAATACTACCGATAAGTCAGAAATAGGCTGGGAGAAAGCAAAGAAAAGAATTTCCGAAATTAAACAAGCAGTTTTTTCTCTTCAACCTTCTGTTAATCAAAGTATTTCAATAGATAATAAAACTCTAAAATCTTCTTCCAATGTCGATAAAAAAACATTTATAAATCAAGTTAAAGATCTAAAAAAACTCATTAACCAAGGAGAAATAATGCAAGCAGTATTATCAAAGGAGATTACCTTTGATGGTGAATTTGATCCCTATACGCTGTACCGTGCTCTTCGATTAATTAATCCATCGCCTTACATGTTTTTCTTAAACTTTGATAAATTTAGAATTATTGGTTCCTCACCAGAAATACTGGTTCAAAAAAATGATGAAAAAGTAACAATAAGACCTATTGCAGGCACACGTAGGCGAGGTCTTAATAAATCTGAGGACCTAAAAAATAAAATCGATCTTATTGAGGATGAAAAAGAAAAATCTGAACATATGATGCTGGTTGATTTAGCAAGAAATGATCTTTCAAAAGTATGTGAGCAAGGAACCGTTCAAGTAGATGAGATGATGGTAGTTGAGAAATACTCTCACGTTATGCATATGACATCGAATGTCATTGGCCGATCAAAAACAGATGTTTCAACTATAGATTGCATGAAAGCAGCCTTGCCAGCTGGTACTTTAAGTGGAGCACCTAAAATAAGGGCTATGGAGATTCTAAGTGAAATTGAACAACGCCCAAGAGGTGTTTATGGTGGTGCAGTAGGATATCTGGGTTTTAATGGTTCACTGGATACAGCCATTGTCATTCGTACCGGTATGCATTTTGCTGATCGTGTAAAAGTTGGTGTTGGAGCAGGAATTGTTTACGATTCAGATCCCGAATCAGAGTGGGAAGAAACCGAATCAAAAGCAAAAGTATTTTATGAGGCGTTGAGATATAAATGAAAATCTGTTTAATTGATAATTACGATTCATTTACCTTTAACGTTGAACATCAGCTATTAATGCTTGATCACGAAGTAGATGTGATACGTAACGATAAGTCCTCCATTGATGAGCTATCTCAACTAGAGTACGATGCTTTTGTTATTGGTCCTGGCCCTTCAAACCCCAAGAATGCTGGAATAAGCTTAGAGTTAATAAATTATTTTTATGATAAGAAACCTATTTTAGGCATTTGTTTAGGGCATCAATGCATCGGTGAGGTATTTGGTGGGAATATTGTTATTGCCAATAAAATAATGCATGGCAAGACTTCCAATCTTAGCCACACAAAATCTTCAATTTTTCAAAATATAAAAGAACCATACATTGCGATGAGATATCACAGCTTAGTTATCTCTGAAAAATCTATATCAGACGATCTTGAGGTTTTGGCCTGGTGTGAGGATGATAATCACAAAACGATAATGGCAGTAAAGCACAAAAACTATCCGGTTGTGGGCATACAGTTTCACCCTGAATCAATATTTACCGAACAAGGCAACAAGTTACTAGATAACTTTTTTACTTTATATGGATAATCTATTAGCAATACTAAACAACCCTGCATCGCGAAAAGCGGAACTAGAGTTTTTATTCAGCCATTTGCTTAGTGAAGATTCATCTGATCAAGAAAAAAAAGAAATTTTATTAAGTTTAAACGATGTTGGCATTAATTATGATCATCTTTCCCTATTATCAAATGAGATCCTTAAACACTCAAACTTAATTGACTTAGGACATAACGATTTTATCGATACGTGTGGTACAGGTGGTTCTGGTCAGTCGATTTTTAACTGTTCGACCCTCTCAGCATTTACTGTTGCTTCATGTGGCGGGAAAGTAATCAAACATGGCAATAGATCAATAACAAGCAAATCTGGTAGCGCTGATTTCCTAGAAAGGGCAGGCGTAAATTTAAATCTTGATAACATTCAGCTTATCAACCTATATCAAAGATTAGGCATTTGCTTTTTATTTGCTCCAAATCAACATCCAAAATTAAAAAATGTTGCAAAAGTTCGTAAAGAGTTAGGTGTAAGAACAATATTTAATATCTTGGGGCCACTTGTTAACCCTGCCAAACCACAATTTCAATTGCTGGGAACATCCGATTCTTCTATTAACATAGATATGGCAAATGCTTTGTTAAATAATGGAATACAAAGAGGTATAGTTGCAACCTCTAGTTCAGGCATTGATGAAATAGCTATACATGAACCAACTTCAATAACCGAAATTAGAAATAATGAAGTCTTAGAATGGCAATTCAATCCTAAAGATTATGGCTTTGTAGACTGCTCTCTATCTGATATCCAGGTACAATCACTTGAAGAAGCTTACCTGTTTGGGGTAGAGGTGCTAAATGGTAAGAGAGGACCAGGACTGGATATGGTAGCTCTAAATGCAGGTTTCTGTTTGTATTTATTGGGATTATGTGACGATCTTATCGAATGTTTCGAAACAACAAAAAAACATTTAATATCCGGCAAAGTCCTACTTAACTTAAATGTCTATGCCAAAGCAACTCAAGAATGAATCAGCTTGATACCATATTTCAGTCAAAAAAAGCCCAAGTTCTTGAAGGTAAAAAAACCCAATCTATAGATTTTTTTATTAAAAATTTTAATCAGAAGCGTCCCTCTGGCAATTTTTTTAGCACCTTAGATGGAAATAAAAGAAATTTTCAAATTATTGCTGAAACTAAAAAAGGCTCACCATCAGCAGGCATCATTAAGGAGCAATATGACCCTCTTTCAATAGCACAATCTTATGAAGAGAAGGGCTATGAAAATATTTCTGTCTTAACAGAACCTAAGTTTTTTGGTGGCATAAATTCAGACCTCACAAAGATTGCCTTAAATACCAACTTAAAAGTGCTAAGAAAAGACTTTATTTTTGATGAGTGGCAAATATACGAATCAAAATACATAGGTGCTGATTGTATTTTACTTATTGCCGAATACTTATCAGAAGCTCAAATTTCTGCTCTTATAAGTCTTGCTAAGTCTCTTGATCTAGACGTTTTACTTGAATTTCATGAAGAACGTGAATTAGGTAAGGTACTTAACCAAGAACTTGACCATGTGGGGATCAACAACCGTAACCTTAAAAACCTTCAAACAGATAATATGCATGCTCTTAGGCTATATGAAAAACACAGAAATGACTTGCAAAGATTTTCTATAATCGCTGAATCAGGGTTATCTAACTCTGAAGATTTGGAAATTTATCAAAATGAGGGTATAAATAAATTTCTTATTGGAGAAGGAATATTAAAAGGCTTGCTTTAATTTATCTTATATCGCAGTTCATGCTATCTGAACCTGAATTGTATTTTATTGAACCTCAAGATAAAGCAAATATTTCAGGCCCAGTAAAAATAGTTTTTGGATTAAAGGATTTTGGCGTTGCTCCTGCAGGATATGATATCGATAATACGGGCCATCATCATTTGTTGATCAATGTTAATTTACCTATTGATTTAACTAAACCAATCCCTGCTGATAGCAATCATATTCATTTTGGCAAAGGTCAAACTGAAACTGTATTGGATCTTCCTAAAGGTGAATATAGATTGAGGTTGCTACTTGGAAACTATGTACACATTCCACATAGCAACCCAATTTATTCTGAAGAGATACTAATAACCGTTAATTAATCAATTATATTGATTACTCCATCTCCAGCCATTCCAGCATGCAAAGTACAGAAGTAGTACATTGTATCAACGTCTAAATCTGTTGGCACTACCCATGTTAGGGTATTTTCGTCTCCACTGACACCTTCAGTATAAGCAGTTCCACCACCAAAGGTTCCATCCTTAGTTTTGCTTAGACGGAATGGATGACTATTACCAAATGCTGAAGTATCAAACACAACGGTTTGACCACGACGCACTGTAATGCTGCCATGCATTTCGCCATTCATGTAGTAAGTGTTGCCCTGGTTAGTGACTGTAACTTCTACAGTTTCTGAATAAGTTTCAACTTTAACATTGTCGTAATGTACGCCAGTTGGAGCGTAATTGCCTGCTGTATTCATGAATCCAGATTGATAAATATGACCAACCATTGCTTCTGTGATTTCAAAATCTAAAGTTAAAGTTTGCCATTCCGTAGTTAATTCTGTTGTATCTGTCTCTACAAAAAGTAATTGACTAGAATCACTTGAATTTAAAACTTTAATAAAAGCACTACATTCACCTCCACTTGCTCCATTGTCAGGGTTAGTTGAGCCGCAATTATTTGATTCAGGGTGCTTGGCATCAAAGGTCATTCTATAAGTCCCTACCATAGAAGCTGTAATCAAACCTTCATCAGCCCCAAGTTCTCTAAAGAAATTTGCTTCAACAATACCTCCATTGTGTGTACCATCTTGATAGTTGCTATAGATATTGACGTACTTATTAACTTCCTCTTCAACTAGCGCACTAATATCACCTGCTATTGGAGCTGGAGCTGCAGCATATCCACCAATGTATGAACCATCAGCATTAAACTGATTAACATAGGCATCCCATGGAGCTAAGTTAGCATCATCAGATGAGTAAGCTTCAAAATCATCAGAGTATGTAACGTTGGTTACTGGTTCTGGTGTTGGTGCTGGTGTTGGTTCCGGCGTTGGCTCAGGAGTAGGCTCAGGAGTTGGTGCTGGCGTTGGTGCTGGTGTTGGTGCTGGAGCAGGTGCTTCAGAGCCGCCACCGCCACCGCCACAAGCAGTTAGTAAAACGAGAGTGAAAGCTGTAAATAATTTTTTAAACATAATAAAGACTAGTTAAAGGCAAATAAAAATATTTCAACAGTAAATTATCTTTTGGATTTGTCGGTTTCGTCTCTATGTTTTTTAAGATATTTCATAAAGGGTGTTCCACCTGTGCCTCTAACTGTAGATCCTCCAGTACCAAATAGTGTGCTTTTGACATTTTGTTGATGAATGTAATCAGCAGCATATTGCAAATGCTGAGATCGAAAGCTTGTCATCTCATCAAGACAATCATTAACTAAAGAATTAATTTTGCTGCTTGTAAGTGCAGCATCTTCTACATTAGATTCATCTCCTACTATACGGATGAAATTTCTGTGATTGTCTGGCATATATAGTTTCATTTCTTCAAGATAATCACGTAATTCGTCTTTCTCATGATGAACATTAAACAATGCATCGAGTGTTGGGATAATAGAGCTCTGAGCACCAGTTTCACCCCTAAATAATTGTGGTTTGTCATGAAAAAAACCATCATAAATCAGACCATCAGGTAAATCTGGATTGTTTTTCCATCCAAATATGTATGGTCTTACTCTGTGATAGTAGATATATGGATCGCATTTCTCAGGCATTAATCTAAAGATTTCATTTACCTTTACCATAGATTTTTTTATCTGTTGTAACTCTGCAGCCAATAGGGTTTCATTGTTCCACAATTCATCATCTACAATTTTAGCTACACTTAATATTGCTGGACTTGCAGCATCTTCAATGCAAACATGGATAGTCACAAACCAGTCTTCATCGATACCACCTAAAAAATTATTGATTAAAGCAACATTATCTAAGGAAATATCTTCAGTTTCATTTATTTTGTACCAATTGTGTAGGCAATAGGAGGCATAACTTAAGATAGGAGGGCGCTTAAATTTTTCTGAAAGCTTAACCCAAGGTGAACCAATGTTGTGTGGTAAATTTTGGACAGGCTTTAGATCACCCCATACATATGCATGAGCGATAAATGAGAGTTGAGCAAAAAGTAATTCTTGCTCCTCTAGAGAGTGATCATCTAAATGTAGGTCTAGGTTTTTTAATTTGTCTATAGTGGGTCGTATTTGATTGGTAAGAAGCAGTTTTGGAAGCTCTGCTGCTACATTACCAATTATATCTGTACTAGTAGTTTTATTTTGAACAACTCTTAAAGGAGTTGCTTCGGGAAGAAATCCTCGTTTTGTTATATATTTTTCTAGTCTGGCCATACTTTATTTTAAATTAAATATTCTTTTTTCGCTTCAATTATTGCAAATGAGAATCATTCTCAATAATATACTAAACGAGAATCATTCTCATTTAAAAATCAGATGAAATTAAACAACAAACTAAAAATTATTTTTCTTCTAGGATTTATTAATTTTGTTTGTAGTGAAAATAATTCTGATCTAGAAGAGCTTGTAGTGAAGGGCAAAGTTCTATATCAAGACCAGGTTAGTGCCTTAAAAACTCCAGTTCCGATACTCAATGTACCTCAAACTGTTTCCATCATTACTGATGAAGAAATTTTAACTAATGGTTTTAATACCATTGAAGATATTATCAGGTTTGTTCCGGGTGTCATTAGCTCGCAAGGCGAAGGGCATAGAGATGCTATTGTCATAAGAGGTATTAGATCTACTGCCGATTTCTATCAAGATGGCATACGCGATGATGTGGAATATTTTCGTTCCTTATACAACGTGGATCAATTAGAAATACTGCGTGGTCCCAACGCTTTGCTTTTTGGCAGAGGTGGTACTGGTGGTATTGTAAACCGTGTGACTAAAAAAGCTGTAACATCAGAAAACTTTACTCATATGAATTTAGGGCTCAATACTTTTGGAGCGACAGATTTAGCGATAGACAGTAATCTTATATTAGGTATAAACACTGGATTGCGTATAAACCTACATACCGATCAGCTGGAGAATCATCGAGATTATTTCTTTGGCAATAGGGTGGGTATAAACCCTTCACTAACACTAATTATAGGTTCTGAGCTAACCTTTAATCTTTCATATGAATACATTAACCATGAAAGATTTGTCGATAGAGGGATCCCTACACTCAATGGTAGACCAGATAAATCGTTAAAAGACACTGTATTTGGTGATCCCGATTATAACTATCATAACGTCGAAGCATCAATTTATAGAGTACAAGCAAGCTACCAAATGTCTGAAACGCTTAAGGCAAACTTCAACCTTACAGCCAATGATTTTGACAAGATGTATCAAAATATTTATTCATCAAATTACGATGGAAATCTGGTACTAATGGATGGATATTTAGATCCAACCAAACGTGATAACCTTATTTTTTCTGGCAACCTTATAAATGAAATAAATTATGGCAATGTTATTCATACCTTTTTGTATGGCATTGAATACATTCAAACCACTAATGAAAATTCGCGTTTTGATGCATTCTGGTCAGCATCTCAGGACGATACTGATTTATTTGCTATTGCAACACCTATTAACTTTTCTATAAACAGTAGCGGCATAGATACCTCTTTAAGTTACATAACTCCTAATAGTAAAACTCATTCTGAAATAACTGTCTCTTCATTTTATCTGCAAGATCAGATAGATCTGAGCGAACGCTGGAAACTTGTTGTAGGAGCTCGATTGGATCAATTTGATATTAGTGTTGAGGATCTCATCAATAACACCATAGAGACAAAAAAAGACAACACTTTATCTCCTAGAGGGGGATTAATATTTAAACCACAAGAAAATATATCAATGTACTTAAGTTACAGTGAAAGCTTTTTACCAAGATCAGGAGAACAATATAAAAAATTAAATTCCAGTGCAGCTCGTTTGGATCCAGATGTTTTTGAAAGTAAAGAAATTGGGATAAAAATACTGCTTAATAATCAATTAAATCTAACAGCTGCTTATTTTAACAGTCAACAAATTAGAGCAGCACGGGATAATATATCTGGTGAAACCTACAACATTAGGGGACTAAGTGTTGATGGTTATGAACTTGAAGTTAAAGGGGACATTGGACAAAACTTTTCATATGTTATTGCCAGTTACACCTCATTGAATGGTAAAACTCAATCAGGAGGCACACCTCGAGAAATCCCTGAATTTACTTTTTCTGCTAATGCCCAATACCAGCTAACAAATAAACTTAATCTTGGTTTTGGTTATTTATCGCAAGGCGAATCATTAATTATGGATGACAATGAGGCTTTAACTTTACCTCAGTATAGTCGTCTAGATATATCTGGTTCATACAGCTACAGCGAACGGCTTACACTGCGTCTACATCTTGAGAACCTGTTCGATAAACTTTATTTTCCACATGCCCACGCCATGCATCAAGTTAGCGTAGGTGAACCATTCAATGCTAGGGTTGTATTTAGCTATTATTTTTAGTCCAATTTTCATGTGCTAATAGCTAAAAATAGATAAACTAATTAAATGAAATTAAATTTTCCTCCAATCATATTATTGCTATGCTTATTGCTGCAATTCCTATTAATTGGTGTTGCTCCAATTGCTATTGACCTATCGGTACTGATTGGACTCTTGATGATCTCTTTTTCTATATTTTTAATTATTTATTCCTTCATTGAGTTGAAAAACCATGAAACGACTTATATTCCTGATGGTGAGCCTGAGCACTTAGTAACATCTGGTCCATTTGCCTATTCAAGAAACCCAATCTATCTGGGCATGTTGGGCGTATTAATATCAGTAGGATTGTTTTCTCAATCGCTATCATCTTTCCTTATCCCGGTTTTATTTATTTTTATTATTGAAAATACTTGGATTAAACATGAAGAGAACAAACTAAAAACTTTGTTTGAAAAAGAATGGAACGATTATGCTTCTAAAACTAGAAAATGGCTTTAGAAAAGCTGTTTCTCTAAGATTGATTTCCAAGCTTCATACTCAGCTAATACCTCTTT
>VMBT01001205.1_pt1 | contig 13988 bp, 2 predicted proteins | sample 4404301 | NCBI WGS metagenome assembly VMBT01 (sample SAMN12238535, study PRJNA552566) | marine metagenome | isolation source: Coastal seawater | place: USA: coastal Georgia, Sapelo Island | collected 2008-08/2009-08
TCCTCCATTTCCGCAGAAAAAGGGATAGGATATTGCGGCTCGAATACAAACGCATTCGAATTTTCGTGCATGAGATCTGCACCTAAGAGAGCTTCAAATTCAAATTGAGCAAAGGAATTTGAAGAGATCAGCGCAAATCCAACTAGCAGTGCACCGCGAATGAATGATCTCAATGTATCGGCCACGTACAAATCGGCTTGAAATAGTTTAAATGTAAAAGTACGACGACTTTGTCACATGTGTGATATGATATTTCCCTGAGAGAGGTCAAAAAAAAAAGCCCCAACAAACGTCGGGGCTTCCTTGTATTCTGAGTCTTGATGATTACATCATTCCACCCATACCGCCCATATCCGGCATTGCATGGCTGTGTTTGTCTTCCTCAGGTTCATCTGCAACCAGGCACTCTGTAGTGAGCAACATACTTGCAACTGACGCTGCGTTCTCCAGTGCTACACGAGAAACCTTAGTCGGGTCGATCACACCTGCTTTGATCAGATTGGTGTATTCCTCGGTTCTTGCATTGTAACCGAAGTCTGCTTTACCTTCTTTCACCTTCTGGATCACAACTGATCCTTCACCACCGGCATTAAAGACGATCTGGCGCAAAGGCTCTTCCAAAGCGCGACGGATGATCTGGATTCCGGTATTTTGATCGTCATTAGACGATTTAAGCCCTTCTAAGGCATTAATTGCCCGTACATAAGCAACACCTCCACCGGCAACGATTCCTTCCTCTACAGCGGCTCTGGTGGCGTGCAGTGCATCATCCACTCGATCCTTCTTCTCCTTCATTTCCACCTCAGAAGCGGCACCGATATATAGTACAGCTACTCCACCAGCTAGTTTAGCCAGTCTTTCCTGCAGTTTTTCACGATCGTAATCGGAAGTAGAATTCTCGATCTCGGCTTTGATCTGGTTCACACGACCTTCGATGTCAGATTTGTTACCTGCTCCATTCACGATCACTGTGTTGTCCTTATCAATGGTGATCTTCTCTGCAGTTCCAAGAGATTCCAGAGTTGCATCTTCCAGCTTACGTCCTTGCTCTTCTGAGATGACGGTACCACCGGTAAGAACAGCGATATCTTCAAGCATAGCTTTTCTGCGGTCTCCAAAACCTGGAGCTTTTACTGCAGCTACTTTCAAAGAACCTCTGATCTTGTTAACTACCAGTGTAGCCAAAGCTTCACCTTCAACGTCTTCGGCAACGATGACCAATGGCTTACCAGTTTGAGCTGTTTGCTCCAGAACAGGGAGCAATTCTTTCATATTGCTGATCTTCTTATCGTAGATCAGGATGTAAGGGCTATCGAGGTCCGCTTCCATCTTTTCAGTATTCGTTACGAAATATGGGCTGAGATAGCCTCTATCGAACTGCATACCTTCAACGGTCTTAACCTCGGTCTCGGTTCCTTTTGCTTCTTCCACAGTAATCACACCATCGCGACCAACCTTTTTCATTGCATCAGCGATCAGTGCTCCGATGACATCATCATTATTGGCTGAGATAGATGCCACTTGCTGGATCTTCTCAAAATCGTCTCCAACAGTCTCGCTTTGATCACCGAGGTTCTTGACGATCTCGCTAACCGCTTGGTCAATACCTCTTTTGAGGTCCATTGGATTTGCACCGGCTGCTACGTTCTTCAAACCAGCCGTTACGATCGCTTGAGCAAGAACCGTAGCTGTAGTAGTTCCGTCTCCGGCCTGGTCAGCGGTCTTGCTTGCAACTTCCTTGACCATCTGAGCGCCCATATTCTCGATAGGATCGTTCAGTTCGATCTCTTTCGCAACGGTCACCCCGTCTTTTGTCACGTTAGGTGATCCGAATTTCTTGTCTATAACAACGTTACGACCTTTAGGCCCCAACGTAACTTTTACGGCATTCGCCAATGCATCAACTCCTCTTCGGAGTCCTTCTCTGGCTTCTGCGCTAAAGTGAATTTGTTTTGCCATTTCTATTTCTGTTTGTAATGATTCTTATGGTTATTAATGTAGGTTAGACAATTGCCAGAATGTCAGACTCTCTCATCATGAGATAATCTTTTCCATCCACTTGCAATTCTGTTCCACTGTACTTTCCGTACAATACAGTGTCACCTGCTTTAACAGTGGTCGGCTCGTCTTTGGTTCCAGGACCAACAGCTACTACAGTTCCTCGTTGAGGCTTTTCTTTCGCTGTGTCAGGAATGTAGATCCCTCCGGCGGTTTTCTCCTCTGCAGCTGCAGGCTCCACCAAAACTCGATCAGCTAATGGTTTGATATTCATTTTTCTGTGTGCTTATAGTTTACACTGGAGTTATCAGATAATGTGCCAAGTACGATAGCTGACGTATTTACTGAGAAGCTGACAGGCATTTTGCCAGAAAGGCAGAACGAGATCGTCTATAAATAAAAAGTCCCGACTCGATGAGCCGGGACTTTTCTTTATTCAGTGATCAATGATCAGTGTAGTAAAAGTTTCTTAGATACTACCTGACCGTCGATTTCGATCATCATATAGTATACACCCGCCTGGTAAGCGCTCAGGTCTACAGTTTCGAGGTCTCCGAAGAGGCTCTTCTCTGCTACCACCTTACCAATTCCATCGTATACAACCATTCTTGCACCGTCAAATGCTTTGTATGGTCTGATGTTGAATACACCATTCGATGGGTTAGGATATACATTGACTGCATCGAGGAATTCGAATCCGCTTTCCTTCGGTACAGGACATGGTCCCCAAGTCGCACCGTAATCAGCGAAGTACTTGTCAACGAACAGCGCAAGTCCTGGGATACAAGCTGTTTTGTATCCAGCACCCGCTACGTTAGCACATACTCTCACATAACCTGTAGGGCTACTACATCTTACGTCCAGAGTATCGATACTCACCATATCAGTATCCTTACAACCGTTTCCATCAGTTGCGATGAGCGTGTAAGTGTATGATGCTGCACCTGTGTAACATACTGTAGTAGTATCTGTAGTTGCACCATGTGCCCATGAGTATGAGTATCCGCTACCGCTTCCACCTGAAGCTACACCTGTCAGCAGTTGACACTGAGCTGGTATGTAACCCACATAGAAGGTCGTATCGTTTCCTGCATTCGCAGTTGGCAAGCTGTGCTCAACAAGTGTGATCGATCCTGTGATGTCACAGAAGGCGTCTTTCACAACTATGCTGTAACCACCTCTGTTGAGAGATCCGAACACATTAGATGCCTGGAATGAGCTTCCACCATCGATGCTGTACATGTATGAACCGTGTCCACCAGTCGCAGTGATAGTGATCTCGTTCATGTTCATGTTCCAACAGCTCGTATCAGACTGAGTGATCGTGATCGCAAGTGGATCTGGCTCAACCAGTGTGATGTAGTAAGACTCCATACACCCGTTCGCGTCAGTCACAACCACATTGTATGGTCCGGCTGGCAATCCACTCACATCTTGAGTAGTTGCTCCTGTAGACCAGTTATAGCTGTATGCTGTCGTACCACCTGTTACAGAGATGACGATAGATCCATCGCTCTCTCCGTTACAAGAGATGTTGAACAATCCGTAAGTACCTGCTGTACCAGAGATTGACAATGGATCTGGTTGAGTCAACGTCACGAAGTATGTATCCATACATCCGTTGGTATCTGTTACAACCACATCATAAGCTCCGGCTGGTACTCCATTCAGATCCTGAGTAGTTGCACCATTTGACCAGAGATATGCATATCCCATTGTACCACCTGTTACGTTCAGGTCGATCTCTCCATCAGAAGCTCCGTAGCAGCTGATGTTCCATCCACCGATGTACGTTTTCGGAGTTCCGATCGCGATCAGTGTATCTGGCTCAGTCAGAGTTACGAAGTAAGTATCCATACAACCGTTGGCATCAGTTACAGTTACACTGTGTGCACCGGCCCACAGACCAGTAGCAGTTTGTGTAGACTGTCCATCAGACCAAGAGTAGTTGTATGCTGTTGTTCCACCTGTTACGTTGAGGCTTACCTCACCGTTAGACTCTCCATAACACCTGATATTCCATCCACCGTTGTATGTTACAGGAGTACCTGTAGCTACTAGGCTGTCAGGCTCAACGATTGTTACAGGGTAGATGTTGATGCAGTTGTTCTGATCATTTACAGTTACTGTATAGACACCTGCACCAAGACCGTTGATGTCCTGAGTATTCTCTCCAGTGCTCCAGTTGTAGAAGTAGATTCCTGTACCACCAGTTACTGAAAGGTCAATGTCACCATTGCTATCTCCGTAGCAACTCACATTCACTCCATTGTAATCTGACAATACTGAAGTCACAACAACAGGATCAGGAGAAGTAAGAGTCATTGCAAGAATCTCAGTACAAGTTCCGGATGATACAGTCACGCTGTATGCACCGGCTGGAATTCCAGCTCTGTCCTGAGTGGTTGCTCCATCACTCCAGTTGTATGTGTAAGTACCGGTACCACCGATCACAGTGATATCGATCTCACCATCGCTTACTCCGCTACATGATACATTGTATCCACCAACGTATGTCTTGATGTTTGATACAAATGCTGTGATAGGTTGATCTTCATCAACAAAGTCAGCATCTATAGTAGTACATCCATTTGCGTCAGTTACGATCACGATGTACACACCTTTAGAGAGACCGCTCAGGTCTTCTGAAGTTGCAGTGTACGATCCAGGACCAGACCATGCGTAGCTATATGCAGTAGATCCACCTGTTACAGTAAGATCAATGCTTCCATCTGCGCTTCCGCTACAAGTAACGTTCGACGCAACTGCATTTGCAACAAGTGCATCAGGCTCAGTCAATGTCGCACCGGTAGCATTTGTACATCCGTTCGCATCTGTGATGACAACTGAGTACACTCCAGCTACCAGACCAGCGATATCCTGGTTGTTGTTATTATAGCTGTTAGGTCCGCTCCAAGAGTAGCTGTATGGCTTAGCACCACCAGATACTGTCAGATCGATACTTCCATCATTCTCACCGTAGCAAGAGATGTTATGTCCACCACTGTATGTAGCAACCGATACAGAGATCGAGATCGCTGTAGGTTCAGTGATCGTGAATCCACGTGAATCCGTACATGAGTTCGCATCAGTTACAACTACTGAGTAAGCTCCTGCAGCCAATCCTGTTGCCGTAGCATCAGTTTGACCGTTAGACCACAGATAAGTGTAAGGTGGCACACCACCAACTACTGATGTGATCGATGCACTTCCATCACTCAATCCAGCACATGTTACATCCGTCTGAGACCATCCAGTGATGCTCAGAGGAGTTGCAGGCTGAAGTACCGTTACAGATCCTGTAGCAGTACAAAGGTTCGCGTCTGTTACAGTCACATCATATGTTCCTGCAACAAGTCCAGTGATAGTCGCATCTGTACCTCCATTGCTCCACATGTAAGTGTAAGGGCTAGTTCCACCGCTCGCAGCTACTGTAGCGGTTCCATTAGAACCACCGTAGCACGATACGTCTGTTTTAGACATAGTTGCAACAACCGGTGTAGGCTCATTTACCGTGAAGCCAATGAACTTAACACATCCGTTTGCATCTTGTACATATACGCTGTAGTTACCTGCGATCAGACCACTGATCATTGTAACACCGGTTGCACCGGTACTCCATGTGTAAGAGTATCCAGGTGTTCCTCCACTTGCAGTGAGAGAAATTGAACCGGTAGCAGCTCCGTAACAATCAGCATCAGTTACTGTAGCCGTGTATGAGATCGCAGTAGGCTCTCCTACCGAAACGCTAGTTCCATAAGTACATCCGTTCGCATCTGTTACTACCACACTGTACGTTCCTGCTGTCAGGTTGCTTTGTGAAGTAGTGCTGCTTCCGTTGCTCCATGCATAGCTGTATGGCGCTGTTCCTCCGCTTGCTGCTACTTGTACACTTCCGTCAGATCCACCATTACATGATACATCTACTGAAGTAGCCGTTGCAGTCAGTGCTGAAGCTGGCTCATCTACAGTTGCACTTGCAGTAGCAGTACAAAGGTTGGCGTCTGTTACTGTCACCATGTAAGTTCCACCGCTCAGACCGCTCAGGTCTTGATCAGTTGAACCGTTGTTCCACATGTAAGTGTATCCGGCAGTTCCTCCACCTACGGTCAGGTCTACTGTTCCGTTAGAAGCTCCGTAACAATCTACATCTGTAGATGTCGCTGAAGCTGTCAACATTGTAGGCTGATCCACAGTGAATCCTGCGTTCATCATACAGCCGTTCGCGTCTGTTACGACTACACTGTATGATCCGGAAAGAATACCGCTGATGCTCGCATCTGTTCCACCGTTACTCCAAGAGTAAGTGTAACCTGGTGTTCCTCCACTAACTGTGATTCCTATTGATCCAGTAGCAGCTCCATAGCAATCTGCGTCTGTTACTGTTGATGTGTATGACAGTGCTGTAGGCTCTCCTACCGAAACGCTAGTTCCGTAAGTACATCCGTTAGCATCTGTTACTACCACACTGTAAGTTCCTGCAGTCAGGTTGCTTTGTGAAGTAGTGCTGCTTCCGTTGCTCCATGCATAGCTGTATGGCGCTGTTCCTCCGCTTGCTGCTACTTGTACGCTTCCGTTTGATCCACCATTACATGATACATCTACTGAAGAAGCTGTTGCAGTCAATGGAGAAGCTGGCTCGTCTACAGTTGCACTTGCTGTTGTAGTACAGTTGTTATTATCTGTTACTGTTACATCGTAAGTTCCACCGCTCAGACCGCTCAGGTTCTGATCAGTTGATCCGTTATTCCATGAGAATGTGTAACCAGTTGTTCCACCACTAACTGTCAACGTTACTGTACCGTTAGAAGCACCGTAACAATCCACGTCTGTAGCAGTCGCTGAAGCAGTAAGCTCTGTTGGCTCAGTTACATTTCCGAATGCTACGTCTTTACATCCGTTAGCGTCGGTGATCTGTACCATATAGTTACCTGCAGTTACTCCACTGATGTCTTGAGTAGTTTCACTAGCATTACTCCAGATGTAAGTATATCCAGGAGTTCCACCTGAAACCGTCAGGTCAAGCGTTCCGTCATTTCCGCCGTAGCACGACACCGGAGTACTTGATACGCTAGCAGAGATAGCTGTAGGCTGACTAACCGTTGTAGAAGCAGTCGCTGTGCAACCGTTCGCATCGGTGATAGTCACATTATAAGTAGCTGCAACTACATTGCTATGAGACTGAGCTCCGGAGAGTCCGTTATCCCAAGTGTAGCTGTATGGTGCAGTTCCTCCTGATCCGACAGCATTCACACTTCCGTCACTTCCACCGTTACAAGAAACGTTGGTAGAGTATGCAGATGCACTAAGAGCTGTAGGTTCTGTCAATGTTACACCCGCTGTAGTAGTACAACTGTTTGCATCAGTTACCACAACATCATAAGCTCCGGCAGAAAGTCCGCTGAGATCTTCAGATGTGTAAGCACCACTATTCCAGTTGTAAGTGTATCCAGTTTGTCCTCCAGTTACTGTGAGATCCACAGTTCCATCAGCACCACTGTTACAAGAAATGTCCGTACCAGTTGCAGATGCCGAAAGTACTGAAGGTTCGATCAGCTTAACATAGAGTACAGAAGTTGTACATCCATTGGCATCGGCTACGTTCACGTCGTATACGCCTTCAGTCAATCCACTGATATCCTGAGTGGTCGCTCCAGTATTCCAGAGATATGAGTATCCAGTAGTTCCACCAGTTACTGTCAGGTCAATCGACCCGTTAGCTCCACCATAACAACTGATGTTGTAATCTCCGTAAGTAGACTTCGTTGCAGATGCTGAAAGAACAGCTGGTTCAGTGATAGTGACACTCGTGGTAGCTGTACATGAATTATCATCTGTTACTATCACCGAGTAGATTCCAGCAGGAACATTCGAAAGATCTTGCGTAGTGTAAGTCCCTCCGTTCCAACTGTATGAGTATGGCATTGCTCCTCCAGAAACCGTCAGATCAACACCTCCTGTAGCATTTCCATTACAATCAACATTTGTCTGACTAGTGCTGAGTGAAATAGCATCTGGCTCAGTCACAGTGAATCCAAACGTCGAAGTACAAGACAACGCGTCGGTGATAGTCACTGCGTATGCAGTACCTGCAAACAATCCAACACGATCCTCAGCAGTAGAAGCATCTTCCCACACGTAAGTATATGGAGATGTACCACCTGTTGTGCTAAGATCGATCTGGCCATCGCTTCCACCGTTACATGCTACATTGATAATAGCTTCATTAGGATCGACGTCATCCGGATCGGTTAGATTATATGTTTTCACTCCGGCTACCGTACATCCGTTCACATCAGTAACAGTAACTGTGTAAGATCCGGCCATCAATCCTGAAACATCTTCAGTAGAAGCTCCATTTGACCAAGAGAATGAATACGGTGCAATACCACCACCAGGAGTTAGATCGATTGATCCATCTGATCCACCTGCACAAGTGATGTTATGTCCGGTAGAAGGAACTGTGCTTACTGCATCGTAGATCACAACGATAGTAGGCTCAGTCATGGTGTAAGTTCCAACCTCAGTACACATGTTAGCATCAGTAATGGTAACAGTGTAATCGCCGTAGATCAGACCGGAGATCATTTGTGTAGAAGCACCTGTGCTCCATGCATATGTATATCCCGATACACCACCGGACGGATTGGCCTGTAGCCATCCATCAGCGAGTCCCTGACAACTGATGTTGTTTCCACCAGTGAATGTGCTGTAAGTAAATACGTTTACGATATCTGTTGGCTCTGTTACCGTGTAGGTGAAGAATTCTTCACAATAGGTCGGTGCACCACCAGTGATCGTTAAGTTATAGACACCGGCATAGAGACCAGTTAGATCTTCCGATGTAGAAGAGTAACCGCTAGGTCCACTCCAATTATATGTGTAGGCCGTGATTCCACCTGATACAGTCATGTCGATCTCACCGGTTGAATTACCGTAGCAATCCACATCCGTGATCGAAGCAGAAACTGTAAGTGGGTCTGGTTGAGTTACGGTGTAGTCGTAAGACCATGTACATCCGATTCCATCAGTGATGGTCACAGAGTAATTACCTGCTGGAAGTCCAGTAATGTCTTCAGAAGTTGCACCTGTCGACCATGTCCAGTTATAAGCCAATGTAGAAGCACCACCTGAAGTTGTCAGGTCGATGTCTCCATTTGAATAACCGTAACAAGTAACATCCGTGATTACTTCATTACCATCAAGCGTATCCGGTTGTGACAATGTGTATGAACCAAGTCCATTTAACGTACAACCGTTTTGATCTGTTACAGTCACCAGATACTGAGCTGCAGTCAAACCAGATAGGTCAGCTGTGGTTTCACCGTTGGACCAGTTATAAGAATATGGTGACACACCTCCAATGACTACTGAAGTGATCGAACCATCGCTTCCACCGGTACAAGATATATTCGTCCCTGTTGTCAGGTTGATACTCAGCGTAACCCCGATTGCGACCAGATCCGGCTCAGTCAGCGTTGAAGCTGTAGTAGCAATGCTACATCCATTTTCATCGGTAACTGTAAGGGAATATGAAGGTCCTGAAGACAAGCCAGTAGCTGTCATGTCCGTTTGTCCATTACTCCAGATGTAATCATAAGTAGATGAACCGCCTGATGTGTTCACCGTGATAGATCCATCACTCTCGCCATTACAAGAGATGTTATTTCCACCTATGTAAGTACTAAATGTGAAATTCAAAGTCAGTGCATCAGGTTCAGTCAGTGTCACTGCATAAGTCTCCGTGCAACTATTCTGATCCGTTACAGTAAGAGAATATCCTCCTCCGTACAGTCCGGAGATCGTCGCTGAGTTACTAGTGTAACCAGATGGTCCTGTCCAATTGTAGGAATACGAAGTAACTCCACCTGAAACCGCAATATTTATGGAACCATCGCTTTCTCCATTACATGAAATGTTTGATCCACTTGCATAAGTAAATGGAGTAGCTGTGATCACGAGATCAGCAGGTTCAGTCAATGTCGCGCTATAAGTAGCTACACAACCGTTCAAGTCTGTCACAGTCGCGCCATACGTTCCGGCGGGCAGTAAGCTAACATCCTGAGTACTTGCACCATTACTCCACGCGTAACTGTAGGCAGTAATTCCTCCACTAGGCGTCAGGTCAATAGAACCGTCACTCTCACCGTAACAAGATATATTATCTCCGCTACTTGAATAAGTAAATGGTGTACCAGACACAGTAAGCCCCGATGCCGGTTCAGTCAGAGTCACATCATAGACTTCGGTACACGAGTTATAATCAGTGACCGTCACACTATAAGCACCAGCAATCAATCCACTGATATCTTCAGAGGTCGAAGTATAAGCACTTGGACCTGTCCAACTGTAGCTGTAAGCCGTTTGGCCACCTGTCACAGTAAGATCGATAGATCCATCAGAGAATCCGTTACAAGAAATGTTATCACCACTCGCGTAAGTATATGGTGTTCCAGATACTGCAAGGTCAGCAGGTTCAATGATGTTCAATGGTCCAATCTCATCGGTACATCCATTGCCATCCGTAATAGTAACAAAATATGCTCCGTCATCTAGGCCTGTGATGTCCTCATCCGTCGAAGAGTAAGCAGTTGGTCCGCTCCAATTGTAGGAGTAAGCAGTTACCCCACCTGAAACAGCGAGGTCAATCGAACCATCCGTTTCTCCGAAACAAGAAATATTGTAATCACCAAATGAACTAAGTGATGTAAATCCAACCAGTTCGGCAGGTTCAGTAAGAGTTCCTGAATATGCAACTGAACAACTGTTCTGGTCAGTGATCGTCAAGTTGTAAGCTCCAGCGAACAATCCAGTAATATCGAGAGTATTTGCGTTAAATCCAGAAGGTCCGATCCACTCATAGAGTATCACACCGGATCCACCAGAAATTGAAAGATCGATATCTCCATCACTCTCACCATAACAAGAGATGTTATCACCACTGGCTGCGTACGTAGAAAGTACTACACCGGTAATGGTCAATTCAGCAGGTTCTGTAAGTGTTACATTATATACTATTGAACATGAGTTTACATCTGTAACAGTCAGATTATAAGCTCCACCATCGAGTCCTGAGATATCAGGAGTATTAGAAGTGAAACTTGATGGTCCGACCCAAGTATAAGAGTAAGCTGTAGATCCACCACTAACTGTGATGTCGATCTCTCCATCGCTTGCTTCGTAACAAGAGATGTTCGTACCACTAGGATAAACCTCAACTACTGCCGTTACAGACAACAGAGCAGGTTCAGTAAGTGTTACAGTGTAAGTAGCAGAACAACCGTTCACATCAGTAACAGTTGCTGCATAGCCACCATCCAACAAACCAGAAATATCTTCACTCGTAGAAGTATATGCAGATGGACCTGTCCATACATATGTATATGCAGTAGATCCACCGGTTGCTTCCAGATCAATTGATCCATCACCAAATCCGAAACAAGAAATATTAACACCACTTGCATATGTAAATGGTGTACCGGTTACTGTTAATTCCGCCGGTTCAGTCAAAGTAGCACTGTAAACGACCGTACAACCATTAAGGTCAGTCGCTGTAACGCTATACTCTCCACCACTTAATCCAGATAAATCCTGAGTAGTAGCAGCAGTATTCCATAGATAAGTATATGGACTCGACCCGTCTGACACTGTCACATCGATCGAACCATCACTAGCTCCGTTACACGAAATATTGGATCCACTAGCATACGTGGAAACAGTAGCGCTTATCGTCAGCGCCGCAGCCGGCTCCGTAAGAGTTACTGAATAATATGCCTCACACCCATTGATGTCACTTACAGTTGCACTATAAGCGCCAGCCCATAAACCGCTGACATCCTGAGAGCTAGGTCCATGGCTCCAAGCATATGTGTATGCTGTAGAACCACCGCTTGGACTCAAGTCGATAGATCCATCACTCAGTCCATTACAAGAAATATTAGCACCACTCGCATACGTAAATGGAGTGCCTGAAACCGTCAAAGTAGACGGTTCTGTCAATGTCGCACTATAGGTAGATGTACAACCATTGTTATCCGTGATCGTCAGGCTATAAGAACCTGCAGGAATTGAACTCAGATCTTGATCCGTTGAACCATTACTCCAATTATAAAAATATGTTGAAGTTCCTCCACCAACTGTTACGTCGATTGAACCATCTGATTCACCGTTACAACTGATATTGTCTCCACTTGCATAAGTTGATACAGTTGCAGTGTTGGTCAGCTCAGCAGGCTCAGTCAATGTAACTGCGTAAGTTGCGGTACAAGACCTTGAATCTGTGACAGTTACATCATAATCCCCAGCAGGAATAGTGCTCAGGTCTTGCGAAGTCTGACCACTGTTCCAAGCATAAGTAAATGGTCCCATTCCGCCTGATATACTCAGGTCAACTGAACCATCGCTTTCGCCGTTACAAGAAATGTTAACGTTAACACCTCCATTATATGTACTAACTGTACCACTCAATGATATAGCAGCAACTTCTGTCAAAGTGACAGAGTATGTATCTGTACATCCATTGAGATCAGTTACAGTAACATCGTAAGCGCCGGCATATAATCCACTGATATCCTGATCAGTAGAAGAATATGCTGAAGGTCCTGCCCAAGAATAGGTATATCCTGTTGAACCACCCGTCACCGTCAGATTAATCGAACCGTCACTTTCACCTCCACATGATATATTATATCCTCCGGCATATGTTGCTGGAGTTCCGGAAGCAGAAAGTGCACTCGGCTCAGTCAGTCCGATACTTTCAAATGTGATACATCCATTGTTGTCAGTCAACAGCAAGTTGTAAGTACCAGCAGGTAAAGACGAAATAGATGTATCTGTGGAACTAAATCCACCTGTCCCTGTCCAAGAATATGTAAATGGACCAGTACCTCCTGAGATGTTCCGAGTTACAGAACCATCGCTTGCACCATTACAAGAAATATTGTCTCCACTTGCATAAGTGGAAAGAACCAATGTAACCGAGAGTTGCGCCGGTTCAGTAATACTCACAGAAGCTGTGTTCGTACAACCATAATCATCCGTCACAGTGAGAGTATAATTACCATCCGAAAGATTTGACAGATTTTGAGTAGATGCACCGTTGCTCCAAGAATATGTCAAAGGTGACTCACCACCAGTTATAGTAGCATTGATCGATCCATCTGTCTGCCCGAAACACGAAATATCTGTCTCAGTAAGGGTAATTGCAATTGCCCCCGCATCGGTGACAGTGTATGACTCAACCGAGGAACAAGAAAGCCCATCGGTAATAGTCACTACATATACCCCAGCTGTCAAACTCACAATGCTTTCAGAGTTTGGTCCTGAATCCCAGACCCAAGAATATCCTCCTCCACCGCTATATCCACCGGTAGTTGTAAGAGTTATATTCCCCGCCCCAAGGCAGCTTACATTAGCTACAACTCCGTTACCTTCAAGCTCATCCGGAGCACTTAGCTCATAACTCTGAACACCATTCAAAGTACAACCGTTGATATCAGTCACCGTGACATCGTAGTCACCAGCAAATAATCCTGTTATGTCTTCAGACGTTGAGGAGTATGCCATTGGACCCGACCAATTATACGTGTATCCGGGAACACCTCCCGAAGCAAAAAGATCAATCGACCCATCGCTTCCTCCGAAACAAGTGATGTTCTCACCTGACGCGACAACGAGACTAAGGATACCACTCACACTAAGCAGTGAAGGCTGGGTAAGATTGATTTGAATAATCTCATCACATGGAATACCACCTGTCACTGTAACAGAATAATTTCCAGCCGAAAGACCAGAAACAGATGACGTGGTCTCACCCGTACTCCAAATGTACGTGTATGTACCAGGTGAATGCGTCAAGGCAACCCATCCATCAGCAGCACCGTTACAAGTCACATTTTGTCCATTGTAATTGGATTCCGTGACCGTGGTGTTGTATCCCGGACAGGGCACGGTAATAGTACTACCCATAGTTGATGCAACGGCTGCGATCG